>Ga0315283_10000354_pt1 | contig 33132 bp, 43 predicted proteins | sample YL17G09_0_MG_FD_204541 | JGI IMG/M metagenome (GOLD analysis project Ga0315283, IMG submission 204541) | Sediment microbial communities from Yellowstone Lake, YNP, Wyoming, USA - YL17G09_0 | ecosystem: Environmental > Aquatic > Freshwater > Lake > Sediment | place: USA: Wyoming | collected...
GCATATGCAGGAGAAATAGTGGCTGTTGTTGGTTTTAAAGATACCATTACGGGAGATACGATATCAGATGTTGAAAACCCAATCGTTCTTGAGCAGATTACCTTCCCTGATCCGGTTATTTCCCTTGCTATTGAGCCAAAGACGAAAAATGATCAGGAAAAGATGGGATACGCTCTCCAACGGCTTGCCGAAGAAGACCCGACATTTAAAATCAAAAGCAATCTTGAAACTAATCAGACGATTATCTGGGGTATGGGGGAATTACATCTGGATATTCTTGTGGACCGCATGAAGCGGGAATTTAAGGTGGAAGCAAACGTAGGAGCGCCCCAAGTGGCATATAAAGAAACGATTACCCGGGAGGCAGAAGGAGAAGGAAAGTATATTAAACAAACCGGAGGCCACGGGCAGTATGGGCATTGCTTCCTTCGTGTTGAACCGAAAAACCGCGGAGAAGGGTATGAATTTATCAATGAGATAAAAGGCGGTACGATTCCTCGGGAATTTATCAACCCAATAGAAAAGGGAGCCAGAGAAGCAATGGAAAATGGATGTCTGGCAGGATATCCGCTTGTGGACATGAGTGTAGCGGTCTACGACGGATCATTCCATGATGTGGATAGCTCGGAAATTGCGTTTAAAATTGCCGGAAGCATGGCACTTCAGCATGCGGTCAAACAAGCAGGTCCGACACTCCTGGAGCCGATCATGAAGGTGGAAGTGACAACCCCTGATGAGTATATGGGGGACGTCATCGGTGATCTTTCCTCAAAGCGCGCGCAAATTTTAGGAACACAAAAGCGCGGACTGGCTACGATTATTTTAGCAAGCGTACCCCTTGCCGAACTATCCGGGTATGCAACGATCCTCCGGAGTTTGTCCAAAGGAAGAGCTTCCTATTACATGGAACCAAGTCATTATGAGGAAGTCCCGAAAAATATTCAGGAAAAGATCATTGCGAAGCAAGGCTAATGTGTGTTAAAATGTATTTTAGGCTAAAAGATTAGCTATTTTGTGTATTAAAGTTAGCCCACCTACGTTCGTGTTCGCGTCGAGGCCTACGGCCACGCCCGTGAAATACTCACTTCGGCGGGTTCAAGAGTCTATAATTCCAAATTTTTCAAATTTGGAAACAGACTCTAGAAAAAGGAGTTATATGGCAGACCAACAGAAATTTATCCGCAACAAGACCCATCTTAATATCGGTACTATAGGGCATGTTGACCATGGTAAAACGACACTTACTTCAGCAATTACTCACGTTTTGGCAAAAGCCGGTTTGGCAAAAGCGCTGAAATATGAAGAAATTGATAGTGCGCCGGAGGAAAAAGCCAGAGGCGTTACGATAAACATTCATCATTCAGAATATGAAACAGCAAAACGCCATTATGCTCACATTGACGCACCGGGGCATGCTGATTACATCAAGAATATGATTACAGGAGCCGCTCAAATGGACGGAGCAATTCTTGTTGTATCAGCTCCTGACGGTCCTATGCCGCAAACCAGAGAACATATTCTCTTGGCTAAGCAGGTAAACGTTCCGGCAATCGTCGTATTCATGAATAAATGCGACATGGTTGAAGACAAAGAGCTTCTGGATTTGGTTGAGATGGAAGTCCGTGAACTTTTGACAAAATATAAATTTCCCGGAGATAAAATTCCCGTCATCCGCGGGTCAGCACTCAAAGCGCTTCAAGGCGATCCGGAAGCGGAAAAAACCGTCATGGAACTTATGAATACCATTGATGAATATGTGCCGGATCCGGTGAGAGCGTTAGATAAGCCATTTTTAATGCCGATTGAGGATGTTTTTTCCATAAAAGGCAGAGGCACAGTGGTAACCGGGAGAATTGAAAGAGGGAAGGTAAAAATCAATGATACGATTGAAATAGTCGGTATCAGACCGACCCAGTCAACCGTTGTTACCGGAGTGGAAATGTTCAGGAAACTCCTTGACGAGGGGCTCGCAGGAGATAATGTCGGAGTGCTTCTCCGGGGTATTGAGAAAGACCAGGTGGAACGCGGTCAGGTATTGGCAGCAGTCGGATCTGTGAAACCGCATACAGAATTTGAAGCAGAAGTGTATATCCTTGCCAAAGAAGAGGGTGGAAGACATACGCCGTTTTTTACCGGATACCGGCCGCAGTTTTACATAAAAACAACCGATATTACGGCTGAAGTGACACTTCCGGCAGGGGTTGAAATGGTTATGCCGGGAGACAGTACAAAAATGACCGTTAAGCTTATTGTCCCTGTAGCCCTTGAAGAAGGTCTGCGGTTTGCTATTCGGGAAGGCGGACACACGGTTGGCGCTGGAGTGGTAACAAAAATTATTGCCTAAATAAAAATGCCTAAAGGAAAAATTCGTGTACGTTTAAAATCTTACGACAGCAGGGTCATTGACGATTGCTGTCAGAAAATTCTTGATGTCGCAGTCAGGACCGGCGCTAAAGTTGTAGGACCGGTACCGCTCCCGACATCTCAGGAACATTTTAACGTGGCCAGAGCAGGGTTTATTGATAGAAATAGCCGTGAAGATTTTAAGATAATGACCCATAAACGACTTATTGACATCATGGAGCCGACTGACAAAACCATAGATCAGATGATGCATCTGGATTTACCGGCAGGCGTGGATGTAGAGTTGAAAACGTAAGAGATACTTTGGTATACTTAGAGATCGTTCGTACCGCCATAGCGGGACGAATACGAATCTTAAGTGGCGCATCGACAGATGAAAACAAATATAGGATGCGCCCTATGGGGCATACTTATGACCTATAGGTGGAAACTCACCAAAACATAAGGACATACCAAAAGTCTCGGTTTAAAGGGATCGACCTTGTTACCGAGGTCGTTTTTTTTGGAAAAAATACATATGCCAGGTAGTGAAGTTTCGACACGCCTTTATTCTTTGCCGAAACATAGGACTATCTGGGTAAACGAAGACGATGATTTTTAAAGAAAGGAATTGGGTTCTCGACGGCGTAATAGGCAAAGGTCGAAACTCTACTACCTGGTATGTTGAGCGCAATTCTTGGAACAAAAATTAAACAGACGCAAACATTTACTAAAGCAGGAAAACGGATTCCTGTTACGGTCGTATCGGTTGGTCCGTGCTTTGTTACCGCTACGGGTGACCAAGAGGGCAAGCATTGGATTCAGCTTGGGTTCGGAACAACAAAACACATTTCAAAACCACTTCAGGGACATATGAAAAAAGCGGGGATACAAGAAAAACTCCGCTTTTTGCGTCAGATACAGGTTTCAGAGATCGGAGACTTGAAGCCCGGACAGGAAATTCATGCCGAAGAGATATTTACGGCAGGAGACATGATACGGGTTATCGGAACGTCGAAGGGAAAAGGATTTGCAGGAGTCATGAAGCGGCACGGATTTCATGGAGGACCGGCAACACATGGTCAATCAGACAGAGCGCGTGCTCCTGGATCTATAGGAGCGACAACGACACCAGGTAGAGTGTACAAAGGAAAGCGGATGGCCGGAAGAATGGGCGGAGAAAGAAAAACAGTCACAGGATTGTCAGTGGTAAGCGTTGATAAGGAGCAGAAAACCATGATGGTCAAAGGACTTATCCCGGGCGGAAAAAATGCATTCGTTATTATTTACAAAGGACACTAATATTCATATATGCCAAAAGTAAAGAAATCAGTTGTACTAAAGAAACTAAAACTCCCTGCGAAAAAGAGAGCGGTGGTGTCTGCAAAAAAAGAAAAGAAAGAAATCGATAAAAAAGAAGTGTCGGGAAAATTATCATTTCCCGTCGTATCCCCGAAAGGAGAAAAAGCAGGAGTTATCGCACTCCCTCCAGAACTATTCGGAGTGCCTTTCAATGCCCAGCTTGTCGCTCAGGCCCAAAGAGTGTATCAGATGAATCAGCGTGAAGGATCAGCCGCTACGAAAACCCGGGGAATGGTAGAAGGATCAACGAGAAAAATTTACCGCCAAAAAGGTACAGGAAGAGCCCGTCACGGAGGAATACGCGCCCCGATTTTTGTCGGCGGAGGAATTACCTTTGGTCCGGAACCCCGTGATATCCATAAGACAATGCCAAAACAAATGAAAAAGAAAGCCTTAGCAAGCGCTCTTTCCTACGTAGTAAAAAATAACGCCATGAAGGTAGTCGACGGACTTTTGGAGCTTCCTGTGAAAACAAAATCATTTGCAGACATGCTGGGAAAAATACAGGTCTCCAGGCGCATTCTTTTTATCTACGGGAAAGAAACGAGACCTCTGGTTAGAGCAGTGCGCAATATAAAAAGCGTTTCCGTATTTCCTTTTGACTCTTTTAGTGTGTATGACGTGATGACCCATGCATATGTAGTGTTTACGAAAGATGCACTTGTCTCTTTTATTGCCAAAGGAAGGAACCCGTAATATGAAAACGAATATTATCAAACCATTGATAACAGAAAAAACCATGAGTTTGGCAGGAGCAGGATGGTATACATTCAAAGCTGATGTATTTGCCGATAAACATAGGGTGAAAAGAGAAATTGAAACACTCTATGGAGTTTCCGTAGTAGCGGTACGGTCATGTTTGATGCATGGGAAAGTACGGCGTGTCGGACGGAAAGGAAAAACTACCGAAAAGAGTGATTGGAAAAAAGTATTTGTAAAACTCAAATCCGGACAAACAATCGATGCGTTTCAAATCGGCGGGCCTTCCGAAGAAAAGAAATAGTATGCCAGGTAGTAGAGTTTCGATACGCTTTATATCTTTGTCGAAAACAATAGCTATCTGGTTAAAAAGTAAATTATATAAAAAGGAGAATAGTGAGGTTTTGACAGCGTAAAAGACAAAGATCGAAACTTCACTACCTGGTATGGCAAGACAAAAACATCTCTCATCAATTTTACAAAAACATTCGGGCCGTGATTCACATGGTCATGTTTCAATGCGTCATCAGGGAGGACGGCATAAACGGTTTTATCGCAGCATGGACTGGCTACGGGATAAAGATGGAATCGGAGCCGTCGTGAGCACGATTGAATATGATCCAAACAGATCATCTGATGTTGCCCTTCTTACCTATCGTGACGGAGAGAAACGTTATATTGTGGCTCCGATAGGTCTCGCGGTTGGAGCTGAAGTGATAAGCGGAGACTCAGTGGATATAAAAGTCGGCAATGCATTACCACTGCGTTCTATCCCAATCGGAACTGTTGTTCACAATCTGGAAATCAAACCAAAAAGCGGCGCACAAATGGTCAGAAGCGCGGGGACAGGGGCTGTTGTTTTAGCAAAAGATGAAAACAATATTCAAATGAAACTTCCGTCAGGAGAAATCCGGGTATTTCACGGGAGCTGTAAAGCAACAGTCGGACAAATCGGCAATGTGGAGAGAAAGAACCGGGTAATTGGAAAAGCCGGAAGAAGCCGTCACATGGGTATCCGTCCTACAGTCCGGGGAGTAGCTCAAAATCCACGGTCTCATCCTCACGGAGGCGGAGAAGGGCGAAGCGGTATTGGTTTACCTTCACCGAAATCTCCCTGGGGAAAACCAACACTGGGCAAGCGTACCCGAAAACGTGTAAAATACAGCGATCATTTTATAATAAGCCGGAAAAAGAAAAAATAAATAAAGTTCCCGGTTCCTGGTTCGTAGTTCCTGGTTGAACTAAGAACAAAGAACTAAGAACGAAGAACAAGATATGGCACGAAGCAGTTCTAAAGGTCCGTATATAGATAAACGATTGTTAAGTAAAGTCCTCAAGCAAAAAGGAGGGGGAGATCGTGTGGCCATCAAAACATGGTCACGGGCATGCCAAATTCCTCCGGAATTTGTCGGTGCAAGAATAGCAGTTCACAACGGACATATTTTTCATGAAGTTTTTATAAGCGAATCAATGGTGGGACACCGGTTGGGAGAATTTTCTCCGACACGTACGTTTAAAGGGCATGGTCAGGTAACCAAGAGAACAATGGACAAGACATAGGTTTGATAAGTTCGTGGTTCGTAGTTCCTGGATGAACAAAGAACTAGGAACAAAGAACTAAGAACTAATTATATGGAATATACAGCAAAAGCAAAATATTTGAGAATCAGTACCCGGAAAGTCCGGTTGGTGGCTGATGCAGTCAGACCGCTTTCCGTTGAGCGGGCCATTCAACAGCTTTCTATCATGCCGAAGCGGGCAGGATCTTTTTTAAAAAAGATTATTGATTCAGCGGTGGCAAACGCGCATAGCAAAAACGGAAAAGGAGCAGAAGTTCTTCGGTTTAGCCGTATCGACGTTACAGAAGGGCCATCGATGAAGAGGTGGCACGCGGTATCAAAAGGCACGGCGCATGCATATAAAAAGCGTATGACTCATATAACCGTGGTGTTGACCGATGACGAGAAAAAAGTAAAGGAAGGAAAATAATCCATGGGACAAAAAATTAATCCAAAAATATTCCGGCTCGGAGGCGTCTATACGTGGGGATCACGATGGTTTGCCAATAAGAGACGGTATGGGGAATTTTTACTTGAAGATGTGAAGCTTCGGGAATATTTGGCAAAAAAATTAAAAATCGCAGGATTTTTGGAAGTAGAGATTGAGAGGTCAATCAATAAAATGAAGCTTATCATTCACGTGTCAAAGCCGGGTATTGTTATCGGCCGCGGAGGAAGCGGACTTGAGGATATGAAAAAAGCAATCGAGCGGTTTTTGATCCATTTCAGAATGGTGCGCCAGAAAAACGCAGCGACCCGATTTTGGAAAGAAACAGGGAAGTTAAAAGTAGAGATAGCGGTCGAGCCGGTAAAAGAGCCGAATTTATGCGCGCCGCTTGTTGCGGTTTCGATTGCCGACCAATTGGTACGGAGAATTCCGCCAAAACGTGCGTGTAATCAGGCAATGGAACGGGTCATGAATGCAGGAGCAGTCGGTGTAAAGATATTATTGGCAGGTCGTATTAATGGTGCTGAAATAGCCCGCAGGGAAAAATTTGCATCCGGATCGATTCCGCTCTCAACTATCCGCGAAGAAGTGGATTTTGCGATAAGTCCGGCGCTCACAAAATCAGGATATATCGGGGTAAAAGTGTGGATTTGTAAAAAGAAAAGTACATAACATATGTTGCAACCAAAACGAACAAAATACAGAACGACATTTCGGGGAAAATGCAGGGGAAAAGCGGTGAGAGGAAGTAATGTCGATTTCGGAGAATTTGGTTTGAAGGCCATGACTCACGGATGGGTATCGGCCCGGCAAATTGAAGCGGCGAGAAAAGCGATGACACATTTCATTAAGCGCGGAGGACGGGTGTTTATACGGATTTTTCCGGATAAACCGATTACCAAAAAACCACCGGAAACCCGTATGGGAAGCGGAAAGGGAGATTTTTATGAATATGTATCAGTGGTCAAACCCGGGCGTATTATGTTTGAAATGAGCGGAGTTCCCGTAGAGGACGCTAAAGAAGCGATGCGGCTTGCCTCAGCGAAATTACCGGTAAAAACACGATTTATAGTGAAATAAACAGAAAACAGAGTATGAAATACAAAGAAAAGCAAAATTTCATTAAGACAAATGTACTGGAACTTGTAAAAGAAGTAGATAGTTTGGAAGAAAAATTGAAGAAACTAAAAGTGGAACGGCATGTAAAGCAAATGAAAAATTCCCGTGAAGGGAGAACTATACAAAAAAGAATCGCAGTGTTGAAGACGTTTATTAATCAAAAACAGATTGCGACTCAAGCGAGCTAATAGAAAGGGTATATGGATACAAAAGATACGCAGATTATGCAGTCAAATAAAGGAAAAAATTTTATCGGAACAGTTGTTGCACTCCACGGAGTAAAGACAGCGAAAGTCGAGGTTCCGTATGTGAAGAAACATCCGTTATATAAAAAATCATTAAAAAGAACGAGAAGGTTTGCCTGTCACAATGAATTGACTGACATAGCAGTCGGCGATACAGTTGAAATTTGTCAGGTACGTCCAATGAGCAGAACGAAACATTTTTTTCTTGTGAAGAAAATTTAATTTATTTATATGATACAACGAAAAACAAAATTGACGGTCGCAGATAACTCGGGAGCCACTGCCATGTCCGTTATCCATATTTACGGATCGTCAAAGCGTAAGTTTGCGCGTGTCGGAGATATCGTTCAGTGTGTGGTGAGAGCAGCCGATCCGCAAGGCACAGTAAAAGATGATGAGCTCGTAAAAGTGGTCCTCGTACGGACTAGAAAAGAGTTCGGACGTTCTGATGGTTCATACATTCGATTTGATGATAACGCCGGAGTAGTGATAGATGCCGACGGTAATCCGCGGGGTACCAGAATTTTTGGTCCCGTTGCCAGGGAAGTAAAAGAGCGCGGATTTGATAAAATTGCCAGCATGGCTATGGAGATGTATTAACTATATGCCGGGTAGTGAATCCGCACTCAGATGCGAACCTACATTGGCAGTGCAAAAATATATGATGATTATAAAAGGAGAATATAGATAGAAAAGTCCGTTTTCGCATCGAACTGAAACGATGCAGTGCGGATCTACTACCCGGTATGAAACTAAAAAAAGGTGATGAAATCATCGTGACAGTCGGAAAAGACAAAGGCAGGAAAGGAAAGATTGACAGGGTGTTTCCTAAAGAAAATACCATCCTCGTAGCCGGTATAAATGTTTTTAAACGGCATACAAAACGGAAAGATGATAAACATCCGGGAGGAATCATAAGTATGCCGAAAGCAATGCAGGCATCCAAAGTCATGCTATTGTGTCCTTCCTGCGGTCAGAAAACCCGAATAGGATATAAAATTCTTAAGGATGAAAAAGTGCGGGTGTGCCGAAAATGTGAACAAAAAATATAACCATGAAATCATATATTTTTGATCAGTACCAAAAAGAACTCATTCCGGCATTACAAAAAAAATTCGGTATAAAAAATCCGATGGCTATTCCGCGGCTTGAAAAAATTGTTATCAACTGCGGATTAGGAGAAGCGCTCACGGACAAAAAAGTATTAGGGAAAATGGAAGCGCAACTTTTGATTATCTGCGGTCAAAAGCCTGTGACAACAAAAGCAAAAAAGGCCATTTCTTCCTTTAAGCTCCGCGAGGAAGACCCTATCGGTCTAAAAGTAACATTGCGAAAAAAACGTATGTGGGATTTTTTTACGCGTCTGGTCAGCGTCGCACTTCCCCGGGTGCATGATTTTCGTGGAGTACCAAAAAAGGGATTTGACGGGAGAGGAAATTATACATTGGGAATTTCTGAACAAACGATTTTTCCGGAACTCGACTTTGACCTTGTTGATAAAGTCCGCGGCTTTGAGGTTACATTTGTGACAACTGCCGTTTCAAATGACCAAGGAAGAGCGCTTTTAGAGGGATTAGGAATCCCGTTTGAAAAATAGACGGAGCCAGGTAGTGATTCCGCGCTACGATGCGAACCTACATTGGCATTAGAAAATATGAATACAATAGGAGGAAGTAAATAAAGAAAAGTACAGTCCGTTTTCGCATCGTTGAAAAATGATGCGAGCGCGGAACTACTACCTGGTATGGCAAAATTATCTGATGTTGTAAAATTTTATAAAAAACAGAAATTTACGGTTCGATTTAAAAATCGATGTTCCCTTTGTGGGAGATCGAGAGCGTATATGCGCAAATTCGGTGTTTGCCGGATATGTTTTCGGGAACGGGCATATAAAGGAGAATTGCCCGGAGTGACAAAGGCATCCTGGTAAAAAAAAAGGAGATATATATATGGTAAGTGATCCAATAGGAGACATGATTATTCAAATAAAAAATGCCGGAATGGCTGCTAAAAAGACAGTAGTGCTTCCGTTTTCCAAAGAAAAAGAGAGAATTGGAAAAATTTTAGAACACGAGGGGTATGTGAATACCGTCGAAAAAGTCGGAGAGTTGCCCTATGCAAAACTCCGCATAGTGCTCCGGTATGTTGATGGGGTTCATGTCATTGATGGAGTGAAACGGATGAGTAAGCCCGGTATCCGGCTGTATGTGGACAAGCTTTCCATACCTTCAGTGATGGGGAATATCGGCATCTCAATTCTTTCTACTTCAAAAGGCGTTATGACCGGAAAAGAAGCAAAAAAACAAGGAGTAGGAGGAGAACTCTTGTGTGAGATTTGGTAACAAAGGAAACATATGTCACGAATAGGAAAAGCACCAATTATTGTCAAACCAGCCGTTACTATTACGGTCAATGGCAACAGCATTTCAGTTAAAGGACCCAAGGGATCACTCTCCTTTGTTATTCCTGTGGGAATATCCGTAGTAATGAAAGATCAGGTTCTGACTGTTGCGACGTCAGGAAAAGATAAAAAAATAAGTGCACTTCACGGATTGGTCCGCGCCCAGATTGATAATATGATACACGGAGTAAGCGAGGGATGGACAAAAACGCTTGTGCTTTCCGGTGTCGGATACAGAGCGGCACTCACAGGCAATAATTTGGTTTTAACAGTGGGTTTTTCTCATCCTGTCACCATAGTTCCGCCACCAGGTATTCAATTTTCTATAGTAGAAGGGAAAATTATTGTGAGTGGTGCAGATAAACAGGTTGTGGGACAGATTGCTTCAGACATCAGGAAAGTGAAACCGCCGGAGCCATATAAAGGAAAAGGGATTATGTATGAAGGAGAACATATTCGGAAAAAAGCAGGAAAATCAGCAAAAGGTGTCGGGGGAGCCCCTGGTGCGACAAAATAAAAAGAAATATATATGATAAAACTAGGTACTATAAAACAACGACGGCCCAAACGGGTAGCAAGAATCCGTGCAACATTAAAAGGAAGCGCGATTCGGCCACGATTGGTGATATTTCGGTCACATACCAGTCTTTACGGACAGCTTGTTGATGACGGAAAAGAAATAACCATAGGATCAGCTAAGGCTGAAGGAACAAATCTCGCTTCAGGATCTGCATTGGGAATCTCAATCGGAGTCCTTTGCAAGAAAAAAGGAATAAAACAACTCGTATTTGACCGCGGAGGATATAAATATCATGGCGTTATCAAACAAATTGCAGATACGGTTCGAGAAGGAGGAGTAATTATATGATGAATGATAATCGTCATGTTTCAGAATTTGAGGAGAAAATTGTTCAGGTAAACCGGGTATCCAAAAAGACAAAGGGCGGGAATAAGATTGGATTTTCCGTTCTTGCTGTTGTGGGAGACAGAAAAGGAAGAGTGGGTGTCGGGCTTGGGGGCGCACCTGATGTGAGCTCTGCCGTAAAAAAGGGGGTGAGTTATGCAAAAAAACACATGATAACGGTGCCCATGAAAGGAACGACGATTCCTTTTGAAATGTATGTCAAACTAGGGGCAGCAAAAATTATATTAAAGCCGGCACATCCGGGAACCGGAGTTATCGCAGGAGGTGCGGTCCGGGCAGTTGTTGAGGCTGCTGGAATTAAAGATATCGTATCAAAAATTTTGGGAACAAAAAATCAGGCATCCAATGTGTATGCAACCATTGAAGCACTCCGTCAGCTTGGTGAAAAAGGAAAACAACGGTTGTCACATCGTGAAACGAAGAAAACGTAAGTCTAATACTCATATGAAAACATTATTGTTAAAAAAACTCGTCCATAAATCAAATAAACGTCTCGGAAGAGGACACGGGTCCGGCAGAGTCAAAACCAGCGGGAGAGGCACGAAAGGCCAAAATGCCAGAGGGAAGGTCCATCCGGGATTTGAGGGAGGACAACTTGCCCTGACCCGGCGTTTGCCTTTTTTACGGGGTAAAAGTAAAAACAAAAGCATTCAGGAAGATCCCAGATCAATACCGGTATCCCAACTTAATGTTTTTCCAAAAAATACGCTCATCACCGTAGAAGCGCTTAAAGAAAAAGGACTCATGAAATCAAGAGACGGAGTCGTAAAAATTCTCGGGAGCACCAAAAAATTAGAAGTATCACTGCGGGTCGCAGTACCGGTTTCCAAAAGCGCGAAGAAAATGATAGAGGACGCCGGAGGAACTGTGGTCCTTGAGAAATAAGAGAATCTCAAGTACGCTAGAAGCATGAATACAATTCTGTCGCCACTTATTAACAGCTGGAAAACGCCGGAACTTCGAAAGAAAATTCTTTTTACCGCATTCCTTTTTGTCGTATTTCGAATATTTGCCCATATTCCAACCCCGGGAGTAGATACCGCCAAGCTTGCGCAATTATTTTCCCAAAACCAATTTTTGGGTCTTTTGGATATATTTTCAGGAGGTACATTGGTCAATTTTTCCGTACTGGCTCTTGGCATAAACCCGTATATCAATGCATCTATCATCATGCAGCTTCTCACTATCGTGTTTCCTGTTCTTGAAGCTCTCCAAAAAGAAGGGGAATACGGACGGGAAAAGATGAACCAGTATACCCGTATGATCACCGTACCCCTTGCCACATTTCAGGCAATCGGTATGTATGCACTTTTGAAAAATCAGGGAATCGTATCACACGCTGATCCTCTGACCATTATCACGATTATTGTCACCATGATAGCAGGAACCATTCTGGTCATGTGGCTCGGAGAACTTATTACAGAGTATGGAATAGGAAATGGCATCTCACTTCTTATCTTTGCCGGAATCGTTGGTCGGATGCCCATTGCTCTTGGTCAGGCACTAGCAAGCGCCACTGCCGAAACCGCGATGAACAGCGTACTCCTTGCGGGAGTTGGACTTTTAGTTATCGCAGCAACAGTCTATATTAACGAAGCAGTACGGCGGATCCCTGTACAATACGCCAGACGCGTCAGGGGTAATAAAGTGTATGGTGGGGGTACTTCATATCTTCCTCTTCGGGTAAATCAGGCAGGAGTCATTCCTATCATTTTTGCGGTATCTATGGTTTTGATTCCATCTCTTCTTGGTGGATTCCTCCAGCAAGTAGGACAGCCAACCCTTATCGCAATAGGAAAATTCCTTACGTTTGCATTTAATCCCAATGGCATATGGTATAACCTTATGTACTTTTTACTCGTCATCGGATTTACGTATTTTTATACGGCCATCACATTTAATCCGTCAAAGATTGCTTCTGAAATCCAAAAGTACGGAGGATTTATTCCGGGTATTCGGCCGGGAAGTCCGACATCAGCATACCTCAACTATATTCTTACCCGTATCACGCTTGCAGGAGCGCTATTTTTAGGATTAATTGCAATTTTTCCGTCTGTTGCCAAAGGAACGACCGGTATGGCAACACTCCTCATAGGAGGGACAGGAGTACTCATCGTCGTATCAGTGGTTCTTGAGACGGTAAAAGCATTAGAAGCGCAACTGGTGATGCGTAATTATGACGGGTTTTTAAAAGAATAGGAGAATAATTTTCAATTTTAAATTTTCAATTTTCAATAGTCCCTGCTTTGCAGGGAATATGTTTGAGTTTTTCATTTTTTAAAATTTTTTTGAAAATTGAGATTTGTAATTTGAAAATTGTTTTTAAAATATATGCATATTATTTTTTACGGTCCGGAAGGATCAGGCAAAGGAACGCAGGCAAAACTGTTAGCGGAGAAATTAAAATACCCGATATTAACATCAGGAGATTTGGTTCGGGATGCAGCAGCAAATGACAAGGGGATTATTGGTGAAGTGGTGCGGGAATCATTGAAAGAAGGAAAATATGTTGCAGATAGTGAGATGCAGGTATTGTGGAAATGGCGGTTGAAGGAGGAAGACGCGAAAGGTCCATGGATTATGGACGGATTTCCAAGAAATAAAGATCAGGCTGTGTTTTTGGATGATAAGATCAGCAAGTATGGATATAAAATTGAAGCGGTTATTTTTCTCAAGCTTTCAGAAGAAGAATCCATGGCCCGATTGTTAAAAAGAGCCAGACCGCTCCACGCGGGAAGTACGGAACTTCATGATTCACCGGAGAGAATAAAAAGCAGACTCGCTTTGTATCAGGAAGCAGAAAAAGACGTGTTGAATTATTATAACGGCAAGATTATTGAGATTGATGCAAACAGATCAATAGAAGAAATACACGAAGATATTGTGAAAGCTGTAGAAAAACTTTAAAAACCACAATGAGCGACGTTAACACCATTCCTTTACAAATAGCTATTGACGGACCAGTCGCAGCCGGAAAAGGAGATATCGCGGCACGACTTGCAAAAGAATTACATCTTATTTTTATCAATACTGGTGCAATGTATCGGATGCTCGCACTTGCCTGCATTAGAGATCAAATTGAAAGAAAAGATGAGTCTAAGGTAATGAATGTATTGGACAGAATTAACATCGATCTTCAACCTCCGGGAAAGGGATCAGAAAAGACATATGTAGCGATATTAGATGGAACAGATGTGACTGATCAATTGCTGGATCCTTATGTATCAATAGGATCTTCGGATGTTGCTACCCTACCTTTGGTGCGAAAAAAAATGGTAGAACTTCAACAAAAAATGGCAATAGGGAAGCGCGTGGTTATGGAAGGGAGAGACATTGGACTTCGGGTACTTCCAACATCACAGTTAAAGATATTTTTGACAGCTTCACCTGAAGAACGTGCGAAAAGGCGTCAGGAACAATGGCAGGAAAAAGGAATAGATAAAACATTTCAAGAAGTTTTTGATGAAACAAAATTACGGGATAAGCAGGATTCTGAGAGGACTACTGATCCATTGCAAATACTTCCCGATGCGTGGAAATTGGATACGACTAATTTAACTCAAGAGCAGGTTGTACAAAAAATTATTGAGGAATTGAAAAAGAGAAAACTTCTATGACCTCATTACGTACGCCCGAAAAAATTGCAGTAATGCGGGAGGGCGGAGGAAAACTCTGGAGCATCCTTCAAATCCTTCTTCGTGAAGCTCAAGCCGGTGTATCACTTCTTTCTCTTGAGAAAATTGCACAGGAAAGAATCAGAAAAGCAGACGCAATCCCGTCATTTTCTACAGTAAAAGGATACAAATGGGCAACGTGTCTTTGTGTCAACGATGAAGTTGTGCATGGTATTCCTTCACCGCGAATTTTAGAGGATGGGGATGTGCTTACTATTGATATTGGCATGATATATAAGGGATTTCATACGGATTGCGCGTGGACAAAAATAATTACGAGTAAGGAATTAGGAATAATGAATAAGGAATATAAGGAGAAAGAGAGATTTCTTACGGTTGGGGAAGAGGCGTTAAAAAAGGCAATTGGGGTGGCAAAAGCAGGAAACAGGATCGGACATATCTCCCAAACCATCGAACAAACCATTACTGGTGCGGGGTACTGCGTCGTACGGTCATTAACGGGTCATGGAGTAGGGAAAACGCTCCATGAGGAGCCGATGATTCCCGAGTATCTTGATAAACCTGTGGAAAAAACACCCCTTCTGACCGCTGGCATGACTTTGGCCATAGAAGTCATCTATGCGATGGGCAAAGGGGTTATCGCATACTCTAAAGATGACGGATGGACACTGGCTTCAAAAGACCGGTCATTAACCGCGGTTTTTGAAAAAACGTTAGCACTATGTGAGGGAGAAACCCTCGTGTTGACCGGAAGCTAGGTTTACGGTACAATTGAGTTTCTTGATGATAAAACAATAATTACCCGCCATGCAAAAAAGTCATGGATGGGTTTGTTTTTCATGTTTTCAAAAAGTATATGACCCATCAAGGAAATATAGAGGTAGAAGGTGAAGTGACAGAATGTTTGCCGAGTACATTATTTCGTGTAAAGTTGCAAAATGGCAGGATTGTTTTGTGTCATTTGTCCGGGAAGATGAGATTGCATTTCATCCGTATTTTGCCGGGAGACAGAGTTCGGATTGAAATGACACCCTATGATGCGTCTAAAGGAAGAATTGTGTACAGAGTGAAATAGAATTACATCAACGAATAGCGAATCGGTACGAATAAACGAATGAAAATATTAGTTATTCGTATATTCGTAGGTTTTATTCGTAATTCGCTGATGACATTATTCATGTCCATGAAAGTTCGAGCAAGCGCAAAACCAATGTGCAATAAATGTAAAATTGTCCGGAGAAAAGCCAGGGTTTACGTTATATGTGAAAACCCGAAACATAAACAGAGACAAGGATAAATTATGACCAGAATTTCAGGAGTAGATATTCCCAATGAAAAACGGCTCGATATAGGACTTACCTATTTGTACGGCATTGGACGTTCAAATGTAGAACTGCTTTTAAAAGAAGTCCAGATGGAACCAAATCGGAGAGTAAAAACTCTCACCGACGAAGAAATCAGTAAAATTGCAAAAGCCATTGATAAAAATTTTCTTGTTGAAGGAAATCTTCGCCAGAATGTTTCCGGGAATATCAAGCGGCTAAAGGAAATTGGGGCGTATCGCGGAACGAGACATGCACGGAACCTTCCCACAAGAGGACAACGGACCAAATCAAATGCCCGTACCAAACGCGGGAAGCGCTCAACAGTGGGAGCTCAAAAGAAAGATGACCGGATGAAACAGACAGAAACAAAAACAGAAACCGCAGAGAAGAAATAAAGAAATAAAGGATGTGTTTGCTTTATAACTTTTTACTTTATAACTTTATAAACTGAATATATGGCACAAGTAAAACAAAAACAGTCGATTGAAAAAGGAAAAGTATTTATTACTGCGACATTTAATAATACGCTCGTTACGATCACAGATGAAAAAGGCAACACACTTTTTTGGGGTTCATCAGGATTGGTAGGATTTAAAGGTGCAAGAAAAGCAACTCCATATGCAGCTACGACTGCTGTTGAAGTGGTGGCCCGAAAAGCACAAGATGCCGGACTTCGTGAAGTGGAAGTATATATCAAAGGACCGGGGTCAGGGAGAGATGCAGCACTGAGAGCTCTGAAAGCCGTAGGCCTTCACATTACGCTTATTGCAGACGTAACGCCGATTCCTCATAACGGAGTCAGGCCAAAAAAGAAAAGAAGGGTGTAAGTGAGATTATGGATCTTGGTTCGTGGTTCCTAGATAAGAAAACTAAGAACAAAGAACTAAGAACAAAGAACTAAATTTATGGGACGCTATACAGGACCAAAAAATCGATTAAGCAGACGCGAGGGTGTAGACCTGGGTATGAAAACCGTCGGATCTCACGCTCATGCCCAGCTATTGAGGCGTCTCAATATTATTCCGGGCCAACACGGGGTGAGAGGGAAACGGAAGATCTCTGATTATGGAGTTCAGCTTCGGGAAAAACAAAAAGTGAAACGTATGTACGGAATGCTGGAGCGGCAATTCCGAAAAATTTTTGAGAAAGCAAAAAAATATAAAGGAAATACCGGTGAACAACTTGTTCAGTTTTTAGAACGGAGACTTGACAATACGGTATACCGTATGTCACTTGCTCCAACCAGAGCATGTGCCCGTCAACAAATATCTCATAGACATGTTCTGGTTGACGGAAAAATAGTAACGATTCCGTCTTTTGAAGTAAAAGCAGACCAAGTCATCTCTTTTACATCCAAAGGAATAGAAATACCAAGTATCAAAAAGATTCTTGATGAAAAAAATGCACAAATACCACAATGGGTAGAGCGTAAAGGACCGGTTGGGAAAATCGTCCGTTTACCCATGAGAACCGATGTGACTGATGACATAAATGAACAATTAATAATTGAATTTTATTCACGTTAAGGAAGGAGATATTATATGATGCTTGAACCAACATTTTTGATTAAAGTAGATAGTGAGAAAAGCGATTATGGAAGGTATAGTATTGAGCCATTATCTCAAGGATACGGGCAGACACTTGGGAATAGTTTACGGAGAGTTCTTTTGACTTCTCTTCCCGGTGCCGCGATATCATCAGTAAAAATTGAAGGAGTGAAGCATCAATTTACAACGATTTCCGGATTAAAAGAAGACGTTATTGAATTTTTACTCAACGTCAAACGAATTCGGTTAAGTGTCCCTGATGCTTCACCCGTCACGTTGACGTTAGCGAAAAAAGGACCCGGAGAAATTTGTGCCGGTGATATTCATACACCGGCAGGAGTTGTGATTGTAAATCCTGATTTAGTATTAGGAACGCTTTCAGACAAGAAAGCGGAAATTGAAATGCAATTGTTTGCTCAAAATGGGTATGGGTACGTGACAGCTGAAGAAGTGGCAGTGAGGGAAGTGGGGGTTATTCCGCTGGATGCACTCTATTCACCAATTGTACGGGTCAATTATAAAGTAGAAGCAACCAGAGTAGGACGGATGACAAATCTAGACAAACTTGTCATTGAAATTTGGACTGACGGGACATGTGCGCCAATAGTCGGGTTAACTTCAGCTGCAAAAATCCTTGGTTCTTATTTTATGCAGATTTATGAGCCGAAGGTTTATAGCGTTGATGAGCCTGTTACTTTGATATCAAATGTTTCTGACGAAGTATTGAAAATGCGGATTGAAGAATTAGATATTCCGACCCGTATAGTCAATGCACTCAGTAACGGCGGAATTGAAACCATAGGACAGCTACTTAGTACCCAGAGAACTGAACTTATGAAGATAAAAAATCTTGGTGTAAAATCTCTTTCCATTGTTGAAGATAAACTGAAAGAAAAGGGTGTAGCGCTGACAGTATAGTTTTATGAATCATTCAGTGTACGGTAAAAAATTATCCCGGACTAAAAATGAACGGAAACGTTTATTTTCCAATCTCGTGAGATCACTTGTTCTTCATGGAAGGATTGTGACGTCGTGCGCTAAAGCCAAAGCAGTGCAACCGCTTATGGAACAGCTTGTTACGAAAGCAAAAAAAGGAAGAGATGTTGACCGCCGTTTGATTTTGAAGACTATTACTGATGGATCAGTAGTGAATATGCTCCTAGCTGACGCAAAAGACCGGTTTTCTCAAAGAACAAGCGGATTTACCAGAATGATAAAAATCGGAAATATGAGAAGTGACGGATCCGAAGAGGTTATGCTTTCATTTGTTGATGAAGCAGTTGTACGGGTACCGGTGACGTATGAAAAAAGTGATAAAAAAATTCAGTCAGATAAGTTGGAGAGCAAAAAAGAAGTCAAAAAGACCAAAAAATCTGTAAAATCAATAAGGAAATAGTATATGAAACAAAGCATTGTTAAATCAACAAAAGCAAAAGACATTATGCGTGCCTGGCACATCGTTGATGTAAAAGGAAAAACTATCGGAAATGCAGCCACAGAGATTGCAGTGAAGCTCATGGGAAAACAAAAACCAAATTTTGTCCGGCATCTGGATTGCGGTGATTTTGTAGTGGTTATCAACAGCAAACTTGTTGAATCAACAGGCAAAAAAGAAACAAAAAAAATGTACGGAAAATATTCCGGATATCCGGGCGGGTTGAAAGAAAAGGCCTTGTGGCAGATACGGAAAGAAAATCCAAACGAGATTATCCGTCATGCAGTATGGGGGATGCTTCCCACCAATAAGCTCCGTGACCGTTTAGTGACGCGGCTGTATATTTATCCTGATGAAAACCATGAGCATAAAGACATGTTTATACAATAAAAGGAGCATTTATGGTAGCTGAAGACAAAAAGCCAAAACAATCACCAAAAACCGAAAAAGTTCAGAAGAAAGTTGAAGCAAGCGCACCTACGTACTATGAAGCAGTAGGGAGACGTAAATCCGCTACAGCCCGTGTGCGGTTGTACGTGACCAAAGAAGAGACGATGACAATTGACGGTAAAGAAGTAACGAAAGGAAATTTTCTGGTAAACGGGAGATCAGGAGAGGTATATTTTCCCGGAGAAATCATGAAAAAAATGTTCATGGAACCATTCCGGACAACCAATACGATGAACAGATTTGTTGTGAGTGCGAAAATTGTAGGCGGTGGCCTCCACGGGCAGTTGGAAGCCTTCATCCACTGTGCATCACGCGCTCTTGAAAAAGTCGATAAAGAAAAATTCCGTCCTATCCTTAAAAAGCGCGGATTTCTCACCCGGGACGCCCGTATACGTCAGCGCCGACAACCCAACACCGGCGGTAAAGCAAGACGGAGAAAACAATCACCCAAGCGGTAATAAATAGTTCCTTCGCGTAATTTTTTATCCTGCAAAATCTGGTTTGCAGAGTCGCAGCCCTGTACAATCGCTCTTGCGAGGCATGGCTGTAAGCCTTGCGAGCAAGTAAGATTTGTACGGGGCAAGGCAAGACGAGAAGTAAGTTTGGTACTGGGGCAAGGCGTCAAAAGCAAAGCCCGAAGCGGTAATCTGTAAGTTTATATACTAACGTAGTCTATTTAGCGTTGGAATTTCTGCTTTGGTTGTTGGAGGGACGCGAGATGCAATACTAATAATCTGTTTGTATCCCTCAGCAAATATATGAGCAGCGATTCTCTTTTCAAAACTGGCATCAGGATCATTTAAAATTTGAATAGCCTCTTCTTTACTTGAAACATTTAATCCACCCCACTCATTAAGAATGAAATCTTGAAAAAAGGATTGTTCACTAGGACTTCTTTTGGCTAGAGTTTTAAAAATTAAATAGCAAGTAGTTTTATCTAAAGAATCTTTTTCTGTCATAAACTTGGTCGGGGTAGGCAGACTTGAACCCCAGTAGAACTCTCGCCATTCCCGAAGCTTACAGCTTCGCGTTATGGTGTCGTGTCTACGGGGCAGGCTGCCAACCTCTCCGACGTTACGTCGGAGCGTTCTACCAATCCCAGTACGAACTTAAAAATTTTGTCGGGGATAGCAGACTCGAACTGCTGACCTCACGTACCCCATACGTGCGTTCTACCAACTGAACTAATCCCCGACAAAATTTTTCTAGTCGTACGGGATCCCGAAGTTCTAATCCCGCCTAAGGCGGGAAAGATACTTCTGGGACTGAGCTACACCCCGAAAATTTTCTCCTTGTATTCTACCATCTATTATGTAAAAATGGGAATAATCTTCAAGTAGTGCTTGCCCAAAAAGGAGTTCATATGGTTGCTCAAGCTGATGCAAAACTCAATGCGATCCGTCTTGCGATGGAACAAATCGAGAAACAGTATGGGAAAGGTTCCATCATGCGGTTGGGGGAACAGGCAGGAGTACGAAACGCTATTGACGTCGTGCCGACCGGTATTCTTCCGTTAGATTTAGCTCTTGGCACGGGAGGACTTCCCAGAGGTCGGATTGTCGAGATTTACGGACCCGAAGCATCAGGGAAAACCACGGTTTGTCTTGCAACAATTTCCGAAGCGCAAAAAGTCGGAGGGACTGCAGCGTTTATTGATGCAGAACACGCGCTTGATCCGCAGTGGGCGCAAATTTTAGGAGTCAAACTTGACGACCTTCTCATATCCCAGCCGGATACAGGAGAGCAGGCGCTGGAAATTGCCGAAACCCTTATCAGAAGCGGTGGTATCGACGTCATTGTCATTGATTCAGTGGCAGCCCTTGTTCCGCGTGCCGAGCTTGAGGGCGATATGGGAGACAGTAGTATCGGAGTGCAGGCCCGCCTAATGTCCCAAGCACTCCGCCGATTAACTGCTGTTATTTCCAAATCAAAAACAGTAGTCATTTTTACCAATCAGCTCCGTCAAAAAATTGGCGTAATGTTTGGAAATCCTGAGGTTACGTCAGGCGGCATGGCACTGAAATTTTATGCCAGTGTCAGAATGGACAGCAGAAAAATTGAATCTCTCAAAGACGGGGATAAAGTGATCGGAAGCCGTCATAGGGTACGGGTGGTCAAAAACAAAGTTGCCCCGCCTTTCCGCGTTGCGGAATTTGATGTGATGCATGCCGGTATTTCCAAAGAAGGAGCTTTGATTGATGTGGCGCTGGAATTTGAAATTCTTTCGAAATCCGGTGCATTTATCAAACACGGGACGCAAATCATCGGGCAGGGGAAAGAGGCGGCAAAACTCTATCTGAAAGAAACGCCGAAAGTAGCAAAAGAATTAAGCGATGCGATTTGGAAAATCGTCCATTCAGGGACTGCGCAGGAAAAAATCGCATTGGGTGTGGAAGAGGAAGAAGAATAGTATTATCATTTCATGGACGATGAGACTTATCAAAGACTTCTTGGTTTTGGATTGAATTACGTATCAATACGTCTCCGGAGTGAGGGAGAAATCCGTTCCTATCTCCTAAAAAAAATTACTACATGGAAGATCTCATCTGAATACCTTGAACGGGTTATGGGTAGGCTTGAAGAACTCGGGTATGTTGATGATCTGAAGTTTGCACAGGCATTTATTGGTTCGCGAAATCACTCCCGGCCAAAAGGACAGATGCTCATCCGGATGGAGCTTCAGAGAAAAGGAGTAGACCGGGAGCTTACCCAGAAGGCGCAGGATCTCTTAAAAGAAAGTGGTGGCGATACTGAACTGGATTTAGCCAGAAATGCCGCTACAAAGAAGCTCAGAAGCTTAGGAAGGTATGATAGGAGGGGCCAAAGGAACAAATTGTATAGCTTTCTTGCCAGACGCGGATTTGGTCATACTATTATATCCTCCGTCATTGACGAAATGTTCCCAAAAGGATTACAATAGGAAACATAAGAAAGTTTAAAGACGCTTTCTTTTTTGAAGCAAACAGTAACAAAAATTCGTTTTGTAGGAATTATGCAGTACATTACCCATCATTTCGCTCCTACAAGATCCTCGTCATAAGAACTGAGGCGGGTTCCTTTTGTCTTCAAATAATATTTTTTTATCTTTATTACCTAGTATCTTTAATTTTATAAGGAGGATGTACTATGTTTGACGTTCTGAAAACATTATCGGGTTTGGTCAAGGCAAGGAAAAATGTTCAGGTACGGAAGCCTGAAAAATCAGAGAGAATAGAGGTGAAAAAAGCTCATCCCCAGACGTTCACCTCTGCGGTAAAAATCGAAAAAACACCGCACATAGAAAAAATGCATATTGAAGCAGAAGCACAGCTTGTTCTTGCTCAGGCAAAAGCAAAGGAAATGCTCTATGAAGCCAAAGATGAAGCACTCAGGATCAGGAGGGATGCAGAGGATGAGGTTCGAAAAAAACTTGAAATACTGGATCGGAGGGAAGGGGCCTTCTCCGAGCGGGAAAAATTAGTTCTTGAAAAGGAATTGAGAATACAAAAACAATTAACGGACGGGGAAACATTGAAAAAGGATTTGTCTGATAAATTAGAAAAAATTGCTCATCTGACTGCGGATGAAGCAAAGGAGATGATATTTAAAGAAGTAAAAGAAAAAGAAGCAGGAATGATAGCCAGGCAAATCAAAGAAGCAGAAATTAAAGCAAAAGAGGAAGCGGATGTGAAATCAAGAGAAATCCTCGTAGATGCTATGCGGCATGGGGCGACGGATTATGTTGCAGAATATACCGTATCGACTATTAAAATTACCGATGAAGACATGAAAGGGAGGATTATCGGGAAAGAGGGAAGAAATATCAGGGCATTTGAGACGGCAACCGGTGTGGACGTGGATTTGGATGAAGAAGGGGTCATTCGTCTTTCCTGTTTTGATCCGGTACGCCGGGAAATTGCCCGCGTATGTCTGGAACGGTTATTGAAAGACGGAAGAGTGCAACCCGGTCGGATTGAGGATATTGTTGAGGAGGTAAAAAAAGAAATTGACCGGATTATGTTTGAAGAAGGACAAAAGCTCTGTCACGGGGTAGGAGTGTACAATCTTCCATCACCGATCGTTGCGCTCCTTGGAAAATTCAAATACCGGTTTTCATACGGTCAAAACATGATCGCCCATACGCTTGAGGAAACAAAAATCGGGGTGGCGATAGCAAAAGAAACAGGAGCTGATGCCAATGTCGTACGGCTCGGATGTCTTCTTCACGATATTGGAAAAGTAATTACGGATAAAGAAGGAAGTCATGTGGAATTGGGCGTCGAGTTTCTAAAAAAATATGGACTCCCAAGCCGAGTCATTGATTGTGTCGGGCAACATCATGAAGATACACCTTTTTCTTCTGTTGAATCAGTGATTACGTACATCGCTGATGCAATTTCAGGAGGAAGACCGGGAGCGCGGTATGAAAATTATGATGAGTATGTCAAGCGCCTGAAAAGTTTGGAAGAAATTGCGAAATCCCATGCAGGGGTGAAGGAATCATTTGCGTTTCAGGCAGGCAGAGAACTTCGGGTCATCGTAGACCCCGGTCAAATAACGGATGCAAACGCAGTGGTACTGGCACAGGAATTAAAAGAAGAAATTGAAGGAAAAGTGACATTTCCGGGGCAGATAAAAATTACGGTGGTCAGGGAAATCCGCGCAGTGCAGACAGCGAAATAAAAAATTGTTTCATTGTTTCACCTGCCTGCCGGCAGGCAGGTTGTTACATTGTTAAAAATTATCCTGCTATAGCGGGATAATTTTTTTGATATATTGACACGGCAGTCCAAACTCTTTATCTTTTCGATTAGAGATTGTTGTGTTCAATCTTTTACAAAAAACATCATCTTTCTGCCCGGGGGGAGGTGAGTAGAACATATGACAAAAGCAGACCTCGTCGAGGTAGTTGCAAAAAAAGCAAGCTTAACTGCAAAAGCAGCCCGTGAATCAGTCGTAGCAGTCTTTGGAGCAATCACAGACGCTATGAAAAAAGGTGACAAAGTAGTCGTCACCGGATTTGGCACCTTTATGGTCCGGTCACGGAAAGCACGAACCGGGAGAAATCCACAAACCGGGAAACCAATCCAGATTCCGGCTCGGAAAACACCGGGATTTACAGCAGGAAAAGCACTGAAGAAATCCGTTCGGTAACGTTTGGTTATCACAAAAACAAAAAAAGGGAAGCTTTCGTTTTTATAAACAGAGCTTTCCTTTTTTGTGATATAATACGACAGATTGGGCTATAGGATTGATTTATTCGGGCGTTCTTTGTACACTCAAAAGATATATGATGAAAAAAGAAGATACTGATGAGAAAAAAGTTCCATCCCGTGGCCGTATCATGCAGGTCGTGGAAGTAGAAGAAGAAGATGCAGCGAAACAAAAAGTTGATGTTCCCGTACCGTCTGAAATAGTAAGAGACGAAGCCCCTCCCGTCGCTACGCCGGAGGATAAGGAAGAAAAGCCTGATATCTCTGCTTCATTTAGCGCTCCCATAAATCCCGTACGTGAACAGCCGCAACCTGAATCAGAGCGGGATTTTCAAAAAGAAATCCAACCATTAAAACCGGAAGAAAAAAGGGATATTGTTTCAGAACTTTTTGAAGCAAAAAAAGACACCGTTTCTTATCCGGATATTTCTCTAGATAAAAAATCTTCACCCTTCGGATTTATTTTGTGGGTTGTTGCACTATTGGCAATAGTAGGAATTATTGGCGGAGGTTTACTTTTTTTTAAACAACAATCTGATTCTAAAGAACCGGTAGAGAGTGCTGTTGTGACATCAACGCCAACGCCTACACTCATGGAAACAGAAACCCCGACGCCAAGTACATCAAGTGCCTCTAAAAAAACTCCAACCGCCACGCCCACAAAAATTGCATCCCCATCAGCCACACCAAAGAAAACCGGTTTATCCATCCAAGTCCTCAATGGAAGCGGAATAAGCGGAGTGGCATCCACGATGAAAAAATTCCTTGAAGACAAAGGATACAACGTCGTGGGTACCGGAAATGCAAAGAATTTTGAGTATGCAAAAACGGAGATTATTATCAAAGCGGATAAAACATCATCATTGGATAAGCTGAAAACTGATTTATCAGCCAGTTATTCTGTGGGAAGCACATCGGCTACCCTTGATTCCACAGTTGCCTATGATGCGCAGGTGATTATCGGAAAAGAGTAAAGATTCTCCTTTTTTGGTACAATTCCTCCATGAAGTATTACATTGTCACTTTCGGCTGCGCCGCAAACGAGGCGGATAGTGAGCGGATTGAAGGATATTATAAAAACAGGGGATGGGGGAAAGCCCGATCTGCTGCATCAGCTGACGAGGTCGTTATTGTCACCTGTATGGTCAGGCAATCAGCAGAGGATCGGATTACAGGAGTTGTCCGAAATATCGGAAATGCGAAAAAGGGGAGGAAGCCTAAAATTATTATTTCCGGCTGTATGGCAGGGATGGCGATTCGGGACACAAGCGGAAAATTGTTACAGGCGCTCCAAAAAAGAATGCCCTATGTAGATCAATTTTTGCCGATAGAAGAAATTGGATTTGACAATCTTCAGGTTCGATCCGACAAACATCACGCCTTGGTTTCCATAAGTAACGGTTGCAATAATTTCTGCAGTTACTGTGTCGTGCCATACAGCCGGGGCAGGGAAGTGAGTCGACCGTTTGAGGAGATTATCAATGAGTGTCAGGAATTGGCAAAAAGGGGATATACGTCAGTCACACTGCTTGGTCAGAACGTGAATTCATATGGAGCAGATTTAATCCAAACCCCAAATTCCAAATCCCAAATTCCAAACAAATCACAATTTTCAAAAATAAAACAATTAAATCAAAAAATAACATACGTAAAGCATCTTGGAAAAATGAGAATACCGACCTTGTTCCCATATTTACTATCTGAAGTTTGTAACATTGACGGGATAGAGGAAATAGATTTTCTTTCCAGTAATCCATGGGATTTTTCCGACGAGCTTATTGATGTGATTGCCGGAAATAAAAAGATCAAACGTCAAATTCATCTCCCGATGCAGTCAGGGGATGATGAGATACTGAAAAAAATGAATAGGTGGTATACAGCGAACCAATATTTTGAATTAATAAGTAAAATAAGAGCAAGCGTCACCGGAGTCACCTTTTCTACTGATATTATTGTCGGATTTCCCGGTGAGACAGAGGAGCAATTTCAGCATACAGTAGAATTGTGTAAAAAAGTAGGATTTATAAAAGCCTATGTTGCGATGTATTCGGATAGGCCGATGACAGATGCCCATAAAAACTTTCACGACGCACTCCCCTACTTAGAAAAAAAACGAAGATGGGGGATACTGGAGAATCTAATAAATACCAATACTACAAATACTACCAATGCCACAAATACTACAAATGAATGAATAAATAATTTAAAAATTAAATAATTAAATCATTTATTTGTCGGATTTATCGGATTTGTAGTATTTATCGGATTATTTACGTATGAAAAAATTGTTAATCATCTGTGGTCCTACGGCGACCGGGAAAACCGTACTGGCTTTAAGACTCGCTAAAAAATTCAATGGAGAGCTGGTCTCTGCCGATTCACGGCAGGTTTACCGGGGTATGGATATAGGGACGGGGAAAGATCTACCGAGAAATGCTAAATGCCCCGCCTTCGCCGAGGCTTCGGCGGGCAGGCAAATGCTAAATGCTAAATATCGTTATAAAAATAAAATTCATGAATTAATTCCATATGATATGGATGGAATTCCGTTATGGATGGTAGATGTGGTCAATCCGGATGAAGAGTTTAGCGTAGCTCATTATCAATGTCTGGCAACGAGTGTCATTGAGGATATCTGGAAGCGCGGAAAAATGCCGATCATTGTCGGAGGAACGGGGCTGTATATCGCATCTGTCCTTTCCCCCATTGAGACGTCGCACATTCCACCAAATCAATTACTGCGGAAAACACTGGAACGGTATTCTCTTGAGGAGCTTCAGACAAAATTGAAAAAAGATGATCCCCTTGCATGGAACGCGATGAATGAGTCAGACCGTCAAAATTCCCGAAGACTCATGAGGAAAATTGAGATAGAACTTTATAGAAAAGACAAAAAGATGTCGACCCGCCTACGCCGAGGCTTCGGCGGGCAGGCAGTAAGACATAAAGAATTGAATACGTTAATAATTGGCCTCACTGCCCCCTATCCGGTGCTTTATGAAAGTATTGACCGGCGGGTTGATAGACGGGTGAAAGAGGGAATTGTTGAAGAGATAAAAACATTGATTCATAAAGGATATGGGTGGGATTTGCCCTCAATGAACACGTTTGGCTACAAAGAGTGGAAAGAGTATTTTAAAATGCCAAATGCTAAATGCCAAATGCTAAATGAAAAAGAATTTAAAAATGAGATTATCCAGAAGTGGAAATGGGATGAGCATGGGTATGCGAGGCGTCAGATGACGTGGTTTAAGAAAATGAAGAGGATTCGGTGGATGGATATTACCCAGGCCGAGTGGCTGGAAAAAGTAGAGCGGGAAGTCGATTCATGGTATACTTAATGTATGCTGTCCAAAATAGAGATTTCTCATAGGACTATCATTTTTACTGCTGTATTTATTGCAGCTTTGTGGTTTGTGTTTCAAATCCGGGAGATCCTGTATCTTCTGTTTATTTCCTTTATTCTCATGTCGGCACTGCGTCCGACTGTTGACTGGCTGGAAAAAAGGAGAATACCCTCAGTCATTTCCATTTTATTCATGTACATCATAGTATTTGGCGTATTCGGCATATCATTGGTTGGAGTGATTCCCTCACTGATTGTGCAATTTACACGATTGACGCAGGCATTTCCTGAATTTATCTCACGGGTCATGCCGTATTGGAATATTAATATAAATGCATTTTCCGAGCAGATAGCACCTCTTAGCCAAAATATTCTGAAGCTTACCGTTGAAATTTTTTCAAATATTATCACGATTGTCACGGTCTTGGTATTTACGTTTTATCTTCTTTTAGAGCGCCAGCGTATGGAAGTATTGTTTTCCAATTTTATGGCAGAGGATACGGCAAAAAGGGTAAGTGCTGTACTCAAAAAGATTGAACAGAGAATGGGTTCATGGGTACAGGGGGAATTACTTTTGATGCTGCTTATTGGATTACTTTCCTATATCGGACTTACCCTGTTAGGTGTGGATTTTGCGCTTCCACTCGCTATTTTATCCGGACTGTTGGAAATCGTCCCGACGGTTGGGCCTATCATATCTGCAATTCCGGCGATCATCGTCGGACTGGCGACCTCTCCGCTTTTGGCAGGAAGTATCGTTATCCTCTTTTTTATCATTCACCAGTTGGAAAATACATTGGTAGTACCGTTTGTGATGAAAAAAAGCGTTGGCCTCCCGCCGCTTCTGACTATTATTGCCCTTATGATCGGAGGAAAATTAGCCGGTATTGCAGGCGCTGTCCTTGCGGTGCCGGTCGTACTGGTAATTCAGGAAATCCTTCAGGAAGTATTCACTAAGCCGAAAAATTCTTAAATTGCGCTGAGACACCCGTAAGCCAGATTCTGTTTTAAATCCTCATTTCTCTAATGTCGAGTCAAACTCGACTACCACGTTTGACGTGGTGCCCGCATGCTTTGATTCTCGCGAATGGTAGCTCAAACGAATCGGTCGTCGGTTGCAGCGAGTGGGATTGCCAGCGTTTCATACTTTTTTCATACCCGAAAGTTTAGAAAAAAGATCGTCTCTGTGGCTCTCTCATCCTGTCAGTTCAGGAATCGTACTTTCAACCTTTCGGTAAAAAGTCACCAGCTCCGACGTAAAGTCGGAGTCACCACTTACGTGGAGTCCCCTTCCATTCAGCTGTCTGGACTTTCCTCCCCGACGAAACGTCGGGGCGAGGATTCAGTGCCTCAGCGCGGCCGTATTATACCACGGAAGCTGTTTCTCCCTTGTTCAATTCACGTTTTCGCGATATGCTACGGGTATGCCAGGTAGTGAATCCGCACATGATGCGAACCTACATGGGCAATATAACAATACATGAAGATAACAGGAGATGAGAAATAGATGAGGTCCGTTTTCGCATCGTTGTGAAACGATGCTGTGCGGATCTACTACCTGGTATGAAGCGGACACTTGCAAAAGAAACAACCACCGTAATCGGTCAGGAGATTCAGCTGAAAGGTTGGATTAACGGAAGGCGTGATCATGGAAAAATCATGTTTCTGGATCTTCGTGATAGATCAGGACTGGTTCAGGTAGTTTCCACAAAAGAACTCGGGGATCCGCGGTCAGAAGATTGCGTTGAAATCGTGGGACTGGTAAAGAAGCGCCCGGATTCCATGGTCAATCCGAAATTGGAGACAGGATCGGTTGAGGTTGAGGCAAAACAAATAACGACAATTTCTAAATCAGAAGAATTTCCGTTTCCGATTGATACGGACGGATATGACATCAATGAAGAAATCCGCAGTAAGTACCGGTATCTTGATCTCCGGAGGCCGAGAATGCAGAGAAACCTCCGGTTGCGTTCACAGATGACGACATTCATCCGGAATTATTTGACAGAGCTGGATTTTGTGGAAGTTGAAACGCCGATTCTGACTAAAACCACTCCTGAAGGCGCACGGGATTTTCTTGTGCCATCGCGACTGCAAAAAGGGAAGTTCTATGCGCTTCCTCAATCTCCGCAGCAATATAAGCAACTCCTGATGGTAGCCGGACTTGAGCGGTATTTCCAATTTGCGCGTTGTTTCCGTGATGAAGACCCGAGGCGTGACCGTGCATATGGGGAATTTACCCAGTTGGATTTGGAGATGTCGTTTATCACCCAGGAAGATATCCTACAGCTTACCGAAGAGATGTTTACGAAACTTGTGAAAAAAATATTTCCGGAAAAGCATATCAGCCAAACACCATGGCCACGGATTCCTCATAAAGAGGCAAAGGCCAAGTATGGTTCAGATAAACCGGACTTGAGGAAAGACAAAAATGATAAAGATGAGCTGGCATTTGCGTGGATTGTGGATTTTCCGCTTTTTACCCAGCAGTCAAAAGAGGATTTTTATCATGGGAGCGGAAGCGCAAAATTCGCGCCGTCGCACCACATGTTCACCGCACCTCACCCTGACGACATTGGGCTCCTCTCAACAGACCCCATGAAAGTACGGGGACTGCAGCATGATTTGGTTTTGAATGGGTTTGAGGTCGGAGGGGGAAGCATCAGGATTCACCAAAAAGAAGTGCAGGAAAAAGTATTTGACCTTATCGGGTTTTCCGGAGAGCAGAAAAAGCAGTTTGAACATATGCTAACCGCGTTTACCTATGGTGTCCCGCCCCATGGGGGAATTGCACCAGGGTTAGACAGATTCCTTATGACGATTCTTGGCGAGCCGAGTGTCCGGGAAGTCATGGCCTACCCGACGTCGGCCTCCGGCCAAGTGAGTGTCATGGACGCGCCAAGTGCGGCTTCCGAGGAACAGCTCAAAGAAGCAGGGATCAGCGTACGGAAATAACCAAAGACACTAATAATATCCTCCTGCCTGACCATCATGATTCTAGGCTTAGAGCACGCAGACGATCCGATTTTTTGTGGTAAAATACATGTACGGTATGCGATTTAAAAACAGGGCGGAAGCAGGGAAAAAATTAGCGCACGCTCTGAGAGCGTATAGAGGGAAAAATGTTGTCGTGTACGCTTTTCCCCGGGGCGGAGTGGTGACGGCGTACGAGATTGCACAAGATCTGAAAGCGCCGCTTGACCTTGTTATTGTCCGCAAAATTGGTCACCCGTATTGCCCGGAATATGCAGTGGGAGTTGTTGCCCAGGACGGGTGTACTCTGTATAACGAAAAAGAAGTTGCCTTGATAGATAAGGTATGGTTACAGCATGAAAGGAGTGAAAAAAGAAAAGAAGCTCAAAGACGGAGAGCTTTGTATAGCCCCGGAGGAGACCCCATATCCGCTGAAGGGAAAATAGCGATTCTCGTTGATGACGGTGTTGCCACAGGACTGACAGCAAAAGTGGGGATTTTGGAACTCAAACATCAAAATCCCAAGAAAATTATTCTTGCTGTTCCGGTATGCCCCAAAAATTTTGCAGATGAAATACGAAAAGAGGGATGTGAGTGCGTTGCTCTTCACACACCGCTTCTTTATACAGGCGCGGTAGGAGCGTATTATGATGAATTTCCACAGGTACCGGATGAGGAGGTTATTCGTTTGATAGCAAAAAGGAAACGATGACAAACGCTTTTTTCTTTCGTATAGTGTAAGAGATGCTTGCAAAAATTCAGTCAGGGGTAGTGGTGGGACTTACCACCGTGGGCATTACGGTTGAGGTAGATATCGCTTCGCAGGGACTTCCGAATTTTACTATTGTTGGACTTCCTGATAAGGCAGTGGAGGAAAGCAGGGAACGGGTACGGGCTGCCATCAAAAATAGCGGCGCAGAGTTTCCTGCCAAGCGGATTACCGTCAATCTGGCTCCTGCCGATCTTCCGAAGGCCGGACCCATGTATGATCTGCCGATAGCGCTCGGCATCCTTATCGCTTCGGAACAATTTTTACCGGAAAAAGAAAGCGCACTGTACATCGGAGAACTTTCCCTTGACGGTGGAGTGAAACACACCAACGGTGTCCTGCCACTCACGTTATTTGCAAAAGATGAAGGAATACATTCCGTGTTTGTCCCGGCAGTGGATGCCAAAGAAGCAGCAATTATCGGAGGCATTGATGTCTACCCTGTCCATTCACTTATTTCTCTTTTCCATCATCTCAATAAACTTGAAGAAATTGTACCCATGCCGCATATTTCTTTTGATGAAATTGAGGAATCCCAGCATTTTGAATTTGATATGGCGGATATTCAGGGACAGGAACAGGTCAAACGCGTTCTGGAGATTGCCGCAGCAGGCGGACACAACCTCTTCATGAAAGGACCGCCCGGGGCAGGCAAAACACTCCTTGCCCGGACACTCCCTTCCATATTACCGTCTCTCACGGAAACAGAAGCATTAGAAGTAACAAAAATATATTCCGTCACCGGCAATCTTCCGCCGGGGGAGTCAATCATTAAACACCGGCCATTCCGTTCTCCCCATCATACGACATCCAGAATCGGGCTCATCGGCGGGAGTGCGCATCCCATACCGGGAGAAATATCCCTTGCTCACCGCGGTGTGTTATTTCTGGACGAGTTTCCGGAATTTCCGAGACACGTCCTGGAAGCGTTACGTCAGCCCATGGAGGATGGGATTGTGACCATCTCACGGGCATCCGGTGCGGTTACCTATCCTTCTAAATTTATGTTGGTTGGAGCGGCTAATCCGTGTCCCTGCGGCAACTACGGTTCCCTTACCAAACGGTGTACCTGTCTTTTGGGAACGGTATCCAGGTATGGAAAGCGGATTTCAGGACCGCTTCTTGACCGCATTGATCTTCATGTTCAGGTGCCGGCGGTACAGGCGGAAAAATTGACGACGAAATTTGAAAAAGGAGAATCATCAGAATCTGTCCGGAAACGGGTGCAAAAAGCACGTACGGTTCAGGTAAAGCGGTTTGAAAAAATCAATATTCAGTCCAATGCAGAGATGAGCAACAAAATGGTGAAAGAGTGGTGTCCGTTGTCCGATGAGACGATGAAATTTTTGCGTCAGGCAA
>Ga0315283_10000355_pt1 | contig 33111 bp, 29 predicted proteins | sample YL17G09_0_MG_FD_204541 | JGI IMG/M metagenome (GOLD analysis project Ga0315283, IMG submission 204541) | Sediment microbial communities from Yellowstone Lake, YNP, Wyoming, USA - YL17G09_0 | ecosystem: Environmental > Aquatic > Freshwater > Lake > Sediment | place: USA: Wyoming | collected...
CCGGCCCTCTCCCGCGAGGGGCGAGGGAGTAACGTCAGAAACGAGAACAAGGCCTGAACCATGTTCTGGCTTTAGGGCTCCCTCTCCCCTCGCGGGAGAGGGCCGGGGAGAGGGGGGAAGTCCGCGTGACGCACGCGGATGACGATGTCCATGCCCTCGGTGACCATGCCGGCCGGAAGCGACGGCAAGCCGGAAACATGGACAGCGGCGGCGTCGATGTCGGTCAGCTTGCCGGACTCGACGTCGTACATATGGTAGTGCGGCGACGTATTCGGATCGTAGAACACCTTGTTCGGATCGACGATCACTTCGCGGATCAGCTTCTTTTCCAGAAACAGGTTCAGCGTGTTGTAGACCGTCGCCTTGGAACTCTCCGAGTGGCGTTCATTGACGATCGCCATGATCTGGTCGGCCGAGAGGTGTTCGCGGCGGGAAAACAGCGCATGCGCAATCTCGATGCGCTGATGCGTCGGCTTGATGCCATGGACGCGCAGCTTCTCGGCCAGATTTTGTCGGGTGTACTGCAAGTGCATGACGCCGATTATAAGATACGAATTGGACGCTGTCTGATTCGATTCGAGCGCCAGGCATTCATAAAGTTGCCGCGCGCATCGCAAGCCTCACCCAAGCGCGGTGGATTTGCACGCGCGCATCGACTGGCAGCCCGCATTGGCTCCCGATGGCGCACGCCTCGACTCACCAGGTGTTGCCGCCCCAAGTGCGCGTGCCGTCGGAAGCGATGACGAGGTTGCCGTCGGTGGCCTGCGTGGTGCCCGCCACCGGCGTTGCGGTAATGGTGAAGGTCTGGGTCGGGCCGGCGGTCGGTGCGATCGACAACGTGTATTTGTTGTCGCTGGTATTGCCGGAAGTCTTGCCCAGCCCGCCGTCGGAGCGCCCGTTGTAGGCGGCGGTGATGCTGAACGCGTAGGCATTGGAATTCAGATAGATCTTTTCCTGCTGGTTGGCAAGCTGCAGCAGCTCCGTCTGCGCCGCGCCGCGGCTGGCGCGTATGACGTAGTTGCGGTAAGACCCATACGCGATCGACGTCAGTATGCTGATGATCGCAATCACGACGATCAGCTCGATCAGCGAAAAGCCGGCACCGCGTTTTCGATTCATTGCGCTCTGCCCCTCAATTGACGGCGTGCGTCTCATCATTGCTCTACGATACCCCGAATGGCAAACGGGGGGCTTGCGCCCCCCGCCCTGCCCCGCTATTGCCCGAACAACTCGCGCCAGGTCACGCGCCCGAGCTTGCCGGAGTTGCGCGACATCTGGTAGCCGGTCACCACGTTCGCCCCCGTCAGCACCGTGGTCTGGCCCGGGACGGACACGCCTCCGGAGCCCGGGGGCGGCGGTACTATGGTTGTCGAGTTGTTCGTTACCTTGCCCTTCTTGTCCAGGTACTCGACCACGATCACCTGCGCACCGGTGCTGTACATGGTGACGCTGGTGCGGATGGTGCAGCCCGTGCAGGCCGGATTGGCGACAGTGCTGACCGTCGTGCTGATCACGGCGCCCAGATCGCCCCAAGGCGGGTCGGCCGAACCTGCCGCACGAGGCGAACCTGCGGCGGGTGCCGAGGTATCCAGCGGCGGCGTGGCCGTCCAGCCGGAAGTGCCCAGGCATTTGCCGTTGGGGTGGTGCCAGAAGGTCGACCACTCGGCGAGAAGGTAGGTGGACTGCGTGGCGGATTTCAGCCGATAGCCATACTGCGGATCGCCGGCGGCATCCGCGAGTTGGATGGCGCTGTCCGGGGTGGTGTCCTTGATCAGTTGCCACACCAGCGCGCCGTTGCGGTACAGCGAGTGCGGAGCCGGGCCCACGGTGCTGGGTGCGGCGCCGTTAACGCAACCCGTCTGGGTCGGCACCAGCCCGACGCGGACGTCCCCGGTTCCCGACCAGTCCAGGGGCTCGAACGCATTCGCCGGCATGTTGTACTTAAGGGTGCTCACCGTCGCGCGAGTGTAAGTCGGCAGGCTGGCCACCGCGAGCCCCGCTGTGGTCTCCAGCGTGGTCACATTGGCGTAGGCACTGCCGCCGAAGCTGAATCTCACGGCCGGGGACATCTTCTGGTTCGCGATCAGGATCTTGAACCTGGTCGTTGTCGCGGTGATCGCCTTCGAAATGGCTTTATTGGCGTCGCTGGGGTTGAGGAAGTTCACCCCGGTCACGTCGAATTTGTCGTCGTACTCGTGCGTGTGACTATTATTGGATCCATAGTAGATGTCCACATCGAAGTGGCCGCCTTGTACACCCGGGTCAGTGGTCGGCGGAGGCGGGTTTTGTTGCTCGTCGCCCGGGTCGAAGAAGGGATTGGCGTTGAACATCGTGGTGGACAGGGAACGGCTCAGAATCGCCAGCACGGGTTGCGAAAACAGGCCGCCGCCCTGGTAGACCGCGATCGGTATCCCGGTTCCGTTCGGGGTCGAGGTGCCGTCAGCGTTGGGCACGCGATCCAGGTAATTGAGTAACTGGTTGCTGTCCAGGTCGAAAATGAGCCTGCTGCCCACCCCCCCGGTGAGATAGTCGAGCTCGAGCAGCCAGTTTTCGCCGTTTGGCTTGGTGGCATTGATGGTGGTGGGATTCACCGAGGCGAACTGGTAGCGCCCGTCGCGCACGAAGCCGGTGCCCAGCACGCGTTCCCCCACTGGCAGCTTGGTGCGCCAGCCCTTGTGCGGCGTGCTGGTGGAACTGCTCCAGACAATCGGCAGCGCGCTCGATACCCGCGTGTTGATGACGCCGTTATAGAGCACATCGGTCAGCGTTTGCGTGAGCGTGGCGGTATTCGCAACCGGCGCGCCGTCCCAGAGGCCATAGGCGTAGTTTTGCACGGTGGCATCCGTGGCATCCGCCGCGGTGAACAGTCGTCCGGTCGCGAAATACACGAGATAGCCGCCGATCGGATGCGCCGCTATGTCCGGCGCGCCGACGATGGACCGGCCGGTCGAGTAGAAGGCCGACCCCGGTGCGGTCCAGGAGGCAGCACTGGTGGCGCTGATATCGAATTTCCACATATTGCCGTCGATGTCGCCGGCGTAGACCCGATCGACCTTGGTGTCGAAGTCGATATCGACCGCAAGCGGACTGGAGAGCCCGTTCGGGCTGCCCACGCTGCCGGAGCCGGTGTCGAGCGACTTGATCAGCGCGCCGGTCTTGATGTCGATGATGTACAAGACCGCGTGGCCGGTGCTGATGGCGTTGTAGCCGTTGCCGGCGATCACCGCCCACTGCCCGGTATTCAGGCGCGCGATAATCGGTTCGCCGTAGGTGTCGCCCAAGTCGGGAAAGTCGGCGCTCGAGGGCGTGATTTCCCACAGGATTTTCGCGACCGCCAGGGTTTCATTGGCCGGGGCGCCATTGGTAACGTCCAGCGCGAACAGGCCTTTGCCGCCGGCTCCCAGGCCGCCGACCAGCACCGTTCGCCAATCGGGCGACGCGGTGGTGCCGAAATTGACGTCCCCGATCGTCGAGCCGCCATCGATGAAAAAGGTGTGGGTGTAGGGGAAGTCGGTGAGCCTATTGAGCTTGCCGATCAGCATCGAAGGCACATAAGCCCACGCCTCCTTGCCTGTTGCCGTATCGAACGCGTGCATCATGCCGTCGTTGGCGCCGATATAGACGCGCGGCGCGCGGCCGGCATTGGTGGTCTTGAACGTCTGGTAGCTGTCGAACAGGTAATCCGCCGGCGGAGCGCCGACGTAGATCGGGCGACTGTGCACCACGTCGCCCAGCAGGGAAGTGCGGGAACGAAAAATGCCGGTCGATACGCCGCATTGATAGGTAAAAGACCCGTCTCCGGCTTGCACGGTCTGCTTCTTTTCGTTGATGCGGTCACCGCGCACGAAGTTGAGGATCATGGGTCCGGTGGTGGCATCGCCGATACTGGCCTGCTGGGCGGCCGAGAGCGTTGTTGATGACGGGGTCGTTGCCCAGCGGAATGGGACGTTGTTGCCTAGGCTGTTGCGCGTCACGATAATGCGGCCGGTATCGTAGTGGGTGAGGCTGGAAGTTCCCGGATCGCTCATGCTGCCGTTCCCACAAGCCTGCAAGGTGTGGAACACGTCCGACGCACTCCACAGACGATCAGCCGGATTCGTGTGGCCGGTCCCGTCAATGGGAAAGGCGATCAGGTCGCCGTACCAGGAGTTGGCATCGACCCAGCCCTGGAAGGCCAGTTGGTCGCCGGTCGAGACGTCGAATCCGGTGAGCCCCAGCCGCGGCAGTTGGCCGTAGGGCTGCTGCACCGGATCGAACACCGCGGCGCCATGCGCTGCCCCCGCGAGCACCATTGCGATCAACAAGGCAAGATTCCCGATCGTGTGCTTAAGCGTTTTCATGGTGATGTTCATGGTGATATTCATGGTGATGTTCATGGTGATGCTCCCTTGAGAGACGGCCACGCGATTAAATGATCAGTTTGCTCCGGTTATCGGCACCGCGAATATCGACTGCACCAGCTTCACCGTGCCGCGGACACTGAATCCGCGCCCGGTGGCGCGATAGACGCTCACTCTCGGGCACGAGGCCGGCGCGCCATATATGTTGCAGTTGCCGAGGCTGTTCGACGGCAGCGGCCGATTGCCACCCAGCTTCTCGATGATGTAGCGCTGGTTGCCGGCCGAGTTCACCACGTTCTCCGAGGTGGCGTCATCCCAGGCCAAGTTGTAGGGATCAGGATTGCTGTCTTTCGGGTACAGACCGCCGCTCCCCCGCGTCGAGAATCCGGTATCGTTGTAGTGGTTGCTGGCGCCGATCCAGTTCTCGGCCTGGGCGACCGCGCTTTCGGCGTCGTTCATCGCCAGGTTCTGGAACTGCAAGTTCCCGGCCATGCGGTACTGCGAGTTCGACACCACCACCGCGGTGCCGCCTATGAGCATCAGCGCCACCAGCATGAGCATGGTCACCACCAGAGAGCTGCCATGCTGCCTCGCAAGAGGCCGGACCACCGGGTGAACAATGAACATGTGTGCGTCCTCCTAGTTTCGCAAATTGACGACCGTGCTGAGCAGCAGCCGGGGATAGCCGTCATTTTTTGTGATGCTCTGCGCGCCCATGGTGTAGGTTTTGTTGTTCACATAGCCCGAATCCGTAACCGAGGAACGCATCAGCAGCCAGATCTGCACCGACTTGACGGCGTCCCAGTCCGTGCCCGCCATCGAGTCTGCCGCAAGGTATTGGACTGTCATATCGGTCTGGAATACGCCGTAGCGGATCTGCATGTTCTCCACGCCGCTTGCCACCAGCTCGGCGACCATGGACGGCCCATCGCTCAGGCGCATCCGGTACAGGGCCGGAACCAGCGGACTTTCGGCGGCGGATGTGGTGTAGGGGCTCACGTAATAGACGGTCTCGTTAATCAGATAATCAAAACACGGGGCGAGAAAACTGACGCCGGTGCAGTCGATCTCGGTGGCCACTCCCGGTCCTTTGAATGCGCCGCCCTTCTCGTACGACGAATGGTAATAAGCCTTGGTCGAGCTGAAGGGCGCCGTCACCGGCAATGGATTCAATCCGCGTATCACCAGCACGTCGCCGATGGAATAATTGGCGTCGGGGATGCAGGTCGCGTTGTAGGGATTGCTGTCGTTCGCTCCCCAGATGCGCAGCGAAATTTGCCCCACGGTCGTCGAGTCGCACACATTGGTCACCGCAAAGACGAATGCCTGGTCCGGGAAGAACAACGTGCTGATGCCGAGGAAGCCGGCGTGCAGCAGGTCCCCCTTGATCTGTTCGAGCGCGTAGCGCCCGGCGTCTTGCAGCTCCGCGCTGCGCTCGCGCGACCTGCCGGCGGAAGAACTGTTCGCCGCCACCGTCAGCAGCGCGCCGATCACGAACAGGCTGACGGCGGCGGCGATCATCATTTCCACCAGGCTGAACCCGGCGCTGGTGCGGCTGCGCGGCCTGTTACCCCTCATCTGAATGTTCATTTTCCGCAGTCCTCCGCCAACTCACATGACCTGGAACCGGTTGTAAACCGTCCGGCTGAGCGTATAAGAAAACGACTCGGTTTGTCCCGCGCCGGTGACCGTCGTGGGACCGGTGGTGGTGACCGCCGTGGTCGCGCTCCTGGTGATCCGTTCCACCCAATTGATCTGTACCGTGTAGACCCACGGACCGCTTCCACTCAGCGCGGTCAGGGCGATGGTTGCGCTGGCGCTCGGCAGTTGCTCACTCAATATGGCCTGAAACTGAACCAGGTCAAAAGTGGCCAGCGCCGTGGCCGTGCAGGCAAGCGTATAGCAGTCGGTCGGAAAAACGCTCGGCAGCGTGGCCGCCTCGTAGTCGCCGGCCACGGCCGCTTCATTGTTCGCCTCGATGCGCTCGAGGATGTCCATGCCCAGGATCACCGCCTGCGTGCGCAACTGCCCGCCCTGGCTCATCTTCATGGCATAGGCCTGCATGCCGGCGGTGCCAAGCAGCGTGAGGGCGATGATCACCAAACTGACCAGCACCTCCAGCATCGTGAATCCGCGCACGCGCGAGGCGGCGACGCGGTCAACCTGATGAGCTTTCGACATGGTTGTCCTCCTAATTCTTGGTGACCTTTACGCTGCCAGAGGTCGCGACGCTCGCAGTCCTCGTGGTGGTCGTCGACGCGGTCATCGTGAACGTCGCGCCTGCCAACGCGTTGCCCACCGGCAAGAATGTCACGCTTGCAGCAGGCCCGGACAGGGCGATCGGCGAACTCGGCGGCGCATGCACCCTGATCGGATTCGGGTCGGAAGCCAACGTGGCATCGCAGACCCCGTTCGAATCCGCGTCGTAGCAGACCAGCCAGCCATTCATCCAGGTGGCAGCCGCGGGCGCCGCCGCGCAGCTCTTGTCGGTTGCAATTGCGCTCGAGCGCGCACACATGAGCACGCGCGAATTGCGCTTGATCGCTTCGCTGCGCGCCAGATATAGATCGGCGGCCAATTCGTTCATGGTCGAAGACAGCCGGATTTGCCGAATGAAAGTGGTAAACGACGGCATTCCCAGGGTGGCAAAAATGCCGACGACGGCCAGCACGATCAGCAATTCGATGATCGTCACGCCGCCGGCGCGCCTGCATTTCATTGTCGAGCGCTCACGCATCTTGTGCTTCCTTGATGTTTCCGAGATGCAACGTTCATATGCGGGACGCATTGTCGGAGTACGCCGGGCCATCAGCAAGGATTGCCCGACGACCGGCGCAATTCGAGGAACGAACGGCGCGTCGCGCGGACCCGCCGTTCGTTCTGCCAATCCGACCTCTCGTCGGAAGACAGTGGTGCATCCAGATTCCAGTCGCTACTCTACGCATACCAAAACCGGAGGAACGCATGAAGAAACCTGGTGGATTCACGTTAATCGAACTGATGATCGTCGTTACGATTGTCGCGATACTCGCCGCGATCGCTCTGCCGTCGTACAACCAGTACGTTGTGCGCGGCAAGCTGACCGAGGCTTATTCGAATTTGCTTGCGATTCGGGTGCAGTCTGAGCAGTGGTTCCAGGACAACCGGACCTACGCGGGCATGCCGTGCTCCACCACCGACGGCAAATACTTCACATATGGTTGTTCAAACCTTTCTGCAACGACTTACACCGTAACGGCCACCGGGATCGCCGCGACGGATGTCGATGGCCTGGCTTTCACGATTGACCAGAGCAATGCAAGGGCCACGGTAGCCACCGCGCCCGCCACCACGACGGGCTGGTCCGGCAACGGAACATGCTGGATCGTCAGAAAGAACGGAAGCTGCTGATGCGCACGCGTTCTGCGGCCGGTATGACTCTGATCGAGTTGCTCATCGGGTTCGTAATCGTGGGCGTCCTGCTCGCGCTGGGCGTGCCGAGTTTCTCCGCCTGGCTGCAGAACGTGCAGGTGCGCAATGCGGCCGAAGCCGCTTTCAACGGGCTGCAATTGGCCCGCGCCAATGCGGTACAGCGAAATAAATCGGTCACCTTCGCGATGCCTGGACCCGATTCGAGCTGGTCCGTGACAATCGTTGCTCCTTCTGCATCGGAACCAGCAAACGTTCAATCGCGCAGCGCCGCGGAGGGCACCCCTAACGCGGTCATAACAACGGCCGCTCCGACCATCACCTTCGACGGCTTGGGAAAGACCGATCTGGCGGCTGCGGCAACCATCCAGGTAACCAATCCGACTGGCGGCGCCTGCGGCACCGGAGGCGGAAACATGCGCTGCCTCAACATAACGGTGGCAGTTGGCGGGCAGATCAAGATGTGCGACCCGCAAGTATCGGCAGTCGGCGATTCCAGAAAATGTTAATTGGAGCATCGACATGAAAACGACTTCAAGACGCTCATTGCGCAACGCCCAGTCCGGCGTGATGCTGCTCGAAGCGCTGATCGGCATTCTGATTTTCTCCCTCGGCATTCTGGCTATGGTCGGCATGCAGGCGATGGGCATCAAGCTTGCCACCGCCGCGCGGGATCGCGCGGAGGCCAGCAACCTGGCGAATCAGTTGGTGGGCGAAATGTGGCTGAACCGCGCCGCGCTGGCGAGCTACCAATACTCCGGAAGCGGTCCCGCGCCCACTGCGCTGACGAACTGGATCGCCCAGGTCAACGCAGCGCTGCCGAATGCAACCACAAACCCGCCCATCGTCACGGTCGGCGCCAGCTCGCTCGGCGCATCCGTAGGCACGGAAACCACGGTGACGCTCCAGTGGAAAAGCCCGAGCGAAACGCAGGTTCATCGGTTCGTCATGACGGCTTACATAAATTGAGGCCAATCATGGGTCAGCGGACAAGCAAGACGCTTCAAAGCCGGCATTTCATGCAAGGCATGAGCCTGCCGGAAATTCTGGCTGCGGTGCTCATTGGACTGATCGGCATGATCGTCATCATGCAGGTATATGTGACTTCCGAAGAGAGGAAGCGCACCCTAACGGGCACTAGCGACGCACAGATCAACGGCAACATTGCACTGTTTACGATCGAAAGTGCGATGCGCAGCGCAGGCTTCGGAATGGTCGCGCCAAACAGCAACATGCTCGGCTGCACCACACTCGCCTATCAGAGCACTAGACCGGTTCCCGATTTTAACTTTCTCATGGCCCCGGTGGTCATCACCGTCGGCGCTGCGGGCGCGCCGGACAGGATCACGGTGGCATACGGCGATTCCCCAAACATCGTGGAAAGCGAAGCCTTCGTCGGCGCCGCTGCGTCCGGTGCGGATTTTGCGCTGAAGAGTGCTGCGGGGATTGTGCTGGGCGACCTCGTCGTGGCCAGCGAGACAGGACTTGACTGCTCAATGGCCGAAGTGACCGGATTTCTGCCGGCGGCGATAAACACCGTCCAACACGGCGATGCGGTCGCATATAGCTACGTCGATAACGTTGGTAACACAATCAGCCCTACCGCTACGCAAAACAAAGGCGGCGGTTCCGGCGTCAATTACTCAAGTAACGCGCTGCTATTCACGCTGGGCCGCTCGCCCACCGTCGTGACTTATCAAATCGGCAGCGACAAGCTGCAGACCAGGACACTGATTCCCTACCTTGCGGCGCAAGACTCGGACGGCGATGGTACGACGGACGCGGACATCGGTGACGGCATCGTGCAACTCAAGGCCCAGTACGGCAAGGATACCGATGGCGACGCCGTGGTGGACACCTGGAATACCACACTGCCCGCCAACGCAACGCAATGGATGCAGGTGCGCGCGGTTCGCATCGCGTTGTTGGCGCGCAGCGCGAAACTCGAAAAAACGGCCGTTGCCGCCGCAGCCCCCACGTGGTATGGCGGCGCTTTCACCATGACCAATCCTGCCGATGGTACCGATTGGCGTTTCTACCGTTATCGCGTTTTTGAAACGGTGGTGCCTCTGCGCAACATGATCTGGAGCAACTGATGACATCCCCAATAATGACATCCCCAAGGCAGAAGACGGCTCGGATTCGTGCACCGCAAAGCACGCAGCAAGGCGTGGTGTTATTCATTGCGCTGATCGTCCTGGTCGCCATGACGTTGGCTGGGCTTGGGATGATGCGCTCGGTCGACACCAATAACGTGATTGCGGGCAACCTGGCTTTCAAGAACGCGGCCGCAAGCGCCGGGGACGCCGCGGTCGAGGCGGCCCGCACCTGGGTGATGTCGAATACGCCGGGCCAGCTTGAGGCGGACCAGGCCGGGTATTTCGCGAACTGGCAGCCTTCCTTCAATCCGAAGACCTTCGACTGGCCGGGTCGCAGCACGCTGGTCGGTCATGACAGTAACGGCAACACCATCTACTACGTCGCCCACCGCATGTGCAACGAATCCGCCAAATCGATCGACGCGACGGATTGCGCCAAGGTTTCCACGGTGTCGGTGGGCAGCACCAAGGGCGGCGGATCTTATGGCGTCTCGCCGCTGGCCGGCACTTCGCTCGTGTTCTATCGGATTACCGCGAAGATCGAAGGACCGAAGTTCACCGTCAGTTACATTCAAGCGTTTATTTATTGATCCATCAGATCCGTTATGCATTCGGGAGCAATCATGAAGCGCACTTCACCGACGAGTTTGATCCTGACCAACATGGCGCTTGTCCTGGGGATGGGTCTTGCCATACCCACGGCCAACGCCGCGTTGACCGACATCGCCAGTGCGCCGATGGCAACCACGGCCAGTTCGGTGGTAAAGCCCAATCTGATGTTCCTGCTGGATGCCTCCGGAAGCATGGGCTGGGACTTCATGCCGGACTCCATCGGCAACAAAACCGGCGGAGAGCCTGCATGCAAGGGTACGGGTTCCAGTTTGGCCCTATGCTCTGACTCCAGTGACCCTCCGCGCGCCAGCAACCTGTCTAACGGCATTTACTACAACCCGGCTATTACGTATATACCGGCGGTTAACTATGACGGGACCAGTTATCCGAGCTACACCACCTGGACAGCGGTGAAGAACGACGCCTATGACATCCAGCTCCCCGGCACCATCGACTTGACCACCGCCTATCCGGACACTGTGTGGTGCAATACGAACAAACCAAAAGCAGCGGATCTCACCGCACCGTTTGCAAGCGGCAAATGCAAAACGCCGATCGAGGGCGGCGTCTGGACGTATCCGAACGGGACTTACGACATTCAATTCCCCGTTGAAGGCACCCTGAGACCCTACTTCTACACCCTCAGCAGCCTGGCATGGTGCAGCAGCGCAAACGCCAGCGGCTTCGGCACCGGCACCTGCCAGCCCAAGAAAACGGCAACCTTCCAGTATCCGAAGTACGGCACCGGCAGTGACGGCTTCACGCGCACTGACATCGTTTCGACTACCGCCAATTATCCGCGGGCCGCGTCGCGCACCGACTGTTCGGGCGCGGTCGGGGCAACCGGCTGCACCTACGCGCAGGAAATGACCAACTTCTCCAACTGGTATGCCTACTATCGCACCCGCATGCAGATGATGAAAACGGCGTCGGGCCTGGCCTTCAAATCGGTCACCGACAGCTTCCGCGTCGGCTTTGTCATCATCAATCCCAGCAGCCCGGTCGAGTCCTCGCAATTTCTCAAGATGGCGGATTTCACCGCCGGCGCCGGCGGACAAAAAGATAACTGGTACGCGAATTTTTACGCGCAGAATCCGACCGGTGGAACGCCTTTGCGGGAAGCCCTGTCGCGGGTCGGTCGTTATTATGCCCACGTGACCACGGGCATCAACGACGGCATGGCCGACGATCCGATGCAGTACTCCTGTCAGCAGAACTTCACGATCATGTCAACCGACGGGTTCTGGAACGGCAATGCCGGCCAACAACTGGACGGCAGCGCGATCGGGAATCAGGACTCAAACCCGGCGACGGCGCCGCGCCCGCTTCTGGACGGTTCGTTCCTGCTCACCACCGCCACTTCGAACGACACATTTTTGCAGCAGATCTGTACCGGCAGCGCCAACGCTTTTGGCGCCACGCCCTGCGGCTGCGCAGCGAACTACAAGCGCGTCAAGCAGCAGACCTTGTCTTCGATTAGCACCGTGGTTTCGCGCGACGGCGTCGTATTGAGCACCGCGCCATCGACGGCCACGACTTATCAGGACATTACCGCTTGTACCCCAGCCGTGACGACCGCGATTACGCCGACCACGAAAGTGGATGAACAGGCCGTCATCGGCAATGCCATGACCACCTTTACCGCGGTCAATGGCGTAGCCGCGGGCGCTAATCAGGCCGGTACCTGCGCGGCGAATTTTGGACGCATCAAACGCCGCACCACTACGGCCACCAGCACCGTGGTCACGACCGGCGGCGTGGCGGCCGCTGCCGTATTGAACGCAACCTACGCATTTGCCGATATCGGTTCCTGCGTCCCGCTGGTGGTGACGGCCGTCACGCCGGTCACAAAGGATGAAGAGCAAATCGTCGTGGGCGGCGCCAATTCCACTTTTTCCACGGTCGGCGGCGTAGCTGCCGGTGCGAATAATGCCGGAACGTGTGCCGCGGGAACGCAAAGAATCAAGCACCGCAAGACCACATACACCTCGACCGTCGTCACGACTGGTGGTGTGGCGGGCGCGCCCACGATAAGCGGCGTCGCCTACACCCTTACCAACGTCGGCAGTTGCGTGGCGCCGAAAGTAGTCGTCAACAGGAGCGTCACGACGATCGTGGAGGAACAAGTGCTTACCGGCAACGCTGCGAGCACGTTCGCCGCAGTGAACGGCGTCGCCGCCGGGGCAAACCAGGCTGGTGTGTGTAGCGGGGTTCAGAAGCGCGTCAAACGCCGCACAACGACTTACAACACGGATGTCACGACGACCGATGGCGTGGCAGCAGCCCCTGTCATCAACGGCACCGCGTACGCGTTTGCCAATCCCGGTTTCTGCTCGCAGACGACGACGGTGACTCCAAGCACCGAAACCCGTCAGTGGGTCAGTTCTGCCAAAGGCACCGGCTTGGCGAGCGCCTTCAGCGCTGCCGCGAACGGCAGCAATCCCCAGACCACCTATACTTGCACCGTAAGTGGAGCGGCGACGCTCAAATTGCAGCGGGTCCTCGGCTACAATGTCACAGTGGTGACGACCGATGGCGTGGCATCCGCCCCCACTTACAGCGGCACTACCAGCGGCCCGACGTTTACCATTGCCTCAACCTGCAGCACGTCGGCCAAGACCGCCGCTGCCCCGTTGATTGTGAACGGTACGCCGTCGGTCACGACCAGCCCCGCGCCCACGGCTGCAGCAACAACGAATACGACCGGTGCGTCGTCCGTCAACTCCAACACGGGTGGCCCGACTCCGGTGCCGGCAGGGACGACCAGCAGCAACGGCGCGACGACCTCCACCCAATCTGGGATGCCGGCGCCCGCAGCATCGACCTCGACTACCGGTGCAACGACGTCCACAACGACGGGGGTCATCACGTCTGCGGACTTCACCATTACGCCTGTGAGCTCGCCCACGACCGCCGGACCGAAGATGCTCGTCACCACCACCTCGACGTCCGACCCACTGGGCTATCCCGACACTCTGGCCGACGTCGCGCAGTACTACTACGTCACCGACCTGCGGGCGCCGGGTTCGCTCGGGGCGGCCGTCTCGGGGGTGCAACTCGACGTGGGCACCACCAATAACGTCCCGGGACAGCCTGGCACCGATCCGCAAAACGACAGCGCGAGCTGGCAGCATATGACCACCTTCACCCTGGGTCTGGGTGTGGATGGATCGCTGACCTACGCTTCGGACTATCGCACCAACCCGACCGGGGACTTCCTCGCCATCAAGAACGGAGATAAGAACTGGCCACTCCCCGTTGCCGATACGGTGACTGCAGTGGACGATTTGTGGCACGCGGGCGTAAACGGCCGGGGCCTGTACTTCAGTGCCAGAAATCCGACCCAGCTCGCAGCCGGACTGTCGAATGCACTGATCGGCGTCACGGCCACAACCGGCTCGGGCGCTGCAGCGGCAACCAGTAACCTCGAGCCTGTCGCCGGGGACAACTTCGCGTACGTCGCCAACTACGAAACCGTGCGCTGGAACGGAGACTTGGAAGCGCGCACGATCGACTTGAACACCGGTGCAGTAAGCCCAACAGCCCTGTGGAATGCACAGGGCCTGCTCGATACGCTGACCAATGGCACGACGCCTGGAGGAACCAGCCGCGAAGTCAAGCGCTTCAGTAGCGGCGGCGCCAATAAATTGCAGAATTTCACGTGGGCGAACCTCAGCACGACCGAGCAGGCTTATTTCAATGCCCCATGGATCAGCACGGGAACCGCGGCATTGAGCCAGTGGGGCAGCCTCGACGCGGCACAGCAAACCGAGGCCGCCGGGTCGAAACTCGTCGACTTCATTCGCGGCGACAGTAGCTATGAAAGCCAGGCCTCCGTTGCTGTTGGGAACCAGCTCTATCGCGACAGGCAGCACGTTCTGGGCGACGTCGTGAATGGCGCGCCGGTGTATGTGAAGCAGGTTTCGCCCGCGTATGCCGACGCCGGCTATACCTCCCCAGCCTATGCCAACTTCAAGGAGTGCATCAACACGGGCGGCTCCGGCTGTAGCGGAATTTTCAGCGGCCCGCGCAGTTCGACCGTGTACGTCGCGGCCAACGATGGCATGCTGCACGCGTTCGACGGCAATACCGGGACGGAGCGTTGGGCCTACATCCCCAACATTCTGATCCCGAAACTGTATCGCCTGGCGGACAAGGCCTACGCCAACCGCCATCAATACTATGTGGATGGTTCGCCGACAGCAGGAGACGTCTACGATCCTGTCGCGGCGAAATGGAAAACCATTCTGGTCGGCGGTCTCGGCAGTGGTGAAAGGGGCTTCTACGCTCTCGATGTTACCGATCCGACGACACCCATCGGACTGTGGGAATTCAACGTCAGGGCCACTGCAAGCTGCCCGAGCACAGTAACGCTCGGCGTCAGCACGGACGACTGCGATCTCGGCCTGTCCTACGGCAACCCGATCATCACCAAGCTGGGAGACGGCACCTGGGTCGTGGTCGTCACGTCCGGCTATAACAACGTCACGCCGGGGGACGGCAAAGGCTATGTCTATGTGTTGAATGCGATCACCGGCGTGATCCGGAAGAAGATCCAGGCCGCCAATGCCGGCCAGTCCCTGAATCCGGGCAGCACCACCACGCCGCTCGGTCTGGCCAGGCTCAACAACTGGGTTGACGACACCAACGTCAACAATATGACGCTCAGGGTTTACGGCGGCGATCTGCAAGGCTATATGTGGCGCTTCAACCTGGATACCGCCACCGCATACGCCGTTGCCCAGTACACGGACCCGTCGGGCGTGGCACAACCGGTGACAACGAAGCCGGAGTTGGGCGATGCCAGCGGGGTGGCGATGATCTTCGCCGGAACCGGACGCTATCTCGGCTCCAGTGACCTGCCGACGACCCAGGTGCAGACCATCTACGGCATCAAGGATGCAACCAACGGTGTTGCCCCGGCCACGCCAATCAACACGCGCGGCGCCACGGTCGTGGCACAGACACTTACGGACAGCACCACCGGAACCGGTGCGGGAATTCGAACGGCGACCTCGAATGCAGTCGCCTTGACGTCGAAAAATGGATGGAGAGTCGATCTTCCGGATGCCCGGGAGCGGGTGAACGTCGATCCGAAGCTGCAACTGGGTACCCTGATCGTCGGCTCCAACATTCCGCTCAGCAGCGCCTGCACTTCCGGCGGAACTTCGTACCTGAATTTCCTGGACTACAAGACCGGCGCATACATCCAGTCCTCGGGCACCACGCTCGCGGGCGTGCTGGTCGGCAATTCATTGGTCGTCGGTATCAGCGTCGTGCGTCTGCCCAACGACAAGACGATTGCGATCGTGACTACGTCGGACGCCAAGTACCCCAACCTGGCGCCTCCGTTCTTGTCGTCAAGCGCGACCGGCCGCCGGAGCTCCTTTCGAGTGTTGCAATAGGCGCGGCAAAGCAACAAAAAGCGGCTCGCCATGCGAGCCGCTTCTATTTTTTGTCGATGCAACCTATTCAGCCAGCGCCCTGGGCAGGGGAAATGTCACCCGTTCCGCGATCCCTTCCAGTTCCCGGACTGATTCCGCGCCCAGTGAATTGAGCCGGGCGATGACCGCCCGCACCAGAACTTCCGGTGCGGAGGCCCCCGCAGTCACGCCAACAACGTTCTTTCCCGCCAGCCATTCAGGCCTCAGATCCGCGGCGTCATCCAGCATGTAGGCCGGCACGCCGAGATTGGACGCAACCTCTCGCAGCCGGTTGGAGTTCGAGCTGTTCGGCGAACCGACCACGATCAATACGTCGCAATGCTTCGCCAGTGCCTTGACCGCATCCTGGCGATTCTGGGTGGCATAGCAGATATCGGTTTTCCTCGGCCCGAGGATTCCGGGAAAGCGGCGTCTGAGGGCCTCGGTGATGGCACGCGCATCGTCCACTGACAACGTAGTCTGGGTCACGAACGCCAGGTTGTCCGGATGCTTGACTTCGAGGTGGGCGACATCCTGGATGGATTCCACCAGATACATGCCGCTGCCGACCTGACCCATGGTACCTTCCACCTCCGGGTGGCCGGCGTGGCCGATCATCACGATTTCGCGTTCGCCGCCATGCATCTTGGCCACTTCGACGTGCACCTTGGTGACCAGCGGACAGGTCGCATCGAAGACGTTCAGTTTGCGTTTCTCGGCGTCGCGACGAACCGTCTGCGACACCCCGTGCGCGCTGAACACCACCGTCGCCCCCGCGGGGATCTCGGCAAGTTCCTCGACGAATACCGCGCCCTTGGCACGCAGGTCGTCCACCACATATTTGTTGTGCACGACCTCGTGGCGCACGTAGATCGGCGCTCCATGCAGCTTGAGGGCGCGCTCGACGATTTCGATGGCACGGTCGACACCGGCACAAAAACCGCGGGGATTGGCGAGCAGGATTTCCATGGTGTGCGCAGGCTGATTGAGGCCGGAATTATACGCCGACCGGGTCTTCACGATTCCGAAAAACCCTTCACCGCAAAGACGCAAAGAACGCAAAGTCAAAAAGAAATTTCGGAATCTCGGAAAATCTCTGGCGGCAGGTTATCGCAACGAAGGGGGTTCTGTTTCAGCACATATTTTCAGTTTTCCTTTGTGTTCTTTGCGCCTTTGCGGTGAAGAACCGGACCTTCACGAAGTCTTGACGCGGGAGCGGCGGAAACTATCCCAGATCAACAGCGCGGCGCCGACGGTGATGCAGGAATCTGCCAGGTTGAATGCCGGCCACGGGTCGAGCAATCCGGGGCCGCCGGGCCAGCGCACCAACACGAAGTCCACCACCGCGCCGCTCAGCGCGCGATCGATGAGATTGCCCACGGCGCCGCCGAGAACCAGCGCAAGGGAGAAACACAAGAAACGATCGGATCGATGTTTGATCATCATGGTGATGATCAGGGCCGAGGCAATAAGCGCGATGACCAGGAAAAAATAACGCTGCCAGCCCCCGCCCGAGGCCAGAAAGCTGAACGCGGCGCCGGGATTGTAGGCGAGCACCAGGGTCACCACCGGCGGCAACACGTCGATCGTTTGTCCCGGAACCAACGCCCGCTGGATGAAAAGTTTCGTGATCTGATCGAGCACCACGAGCACTGCACTGAACCCAAGCCAGACGCCCGGGCTACGCATGGCTGCGCCGCTCGCCGGCCCCGTAGAGATTTTCCGTGCAGCGGCCGCAGATTTCCGCGTGAGCCGGATCCCGGCCTACATCGGCGCGATAGTGCCAGCAACGCTCGCACTTCTTGTGCTCGCTGGGATGCACGACGATGGCGGCGCTGCCGCGCAGGATTTTCGCCTGAGAGGTGACGAAGACGAAACGCAGATCGTCTCCCAGCGATTCCAATACCTCCAGTCGGCTGCCCTGCGCATGCACTTCCACTTCGGCCTGCAGCGAGGAGCCGATCTTTCCGGCCGCCCTGAGCGCTTCGAGTTGCTTCTGCACCTCGGCGCGCGCCGCGCGAATTTCATCCCAGCGCGCGCATAAATCCGCACCCGCATCCGGAAACAGGTGCCAGGTGTGCAGCAGCACGCTGTCCTGTACGTTGCGCGTGAATATCGGCCAGGCTTCGTCGGCGGTGAACGACAGCACCGGCGCCATCAGCCGCAGCAGGCTGTGCGTGATGTGGTAAAGCGCGCTTTGCGCCGAGCGCCGCGCCGTGGAATCCTTCGCCGACGTATACAGCCGGTCCTTGAGGATGTCCAGATAGAACCCGCCGAGGTCCTCGGAACAGAAGGCCTGCAGTTTCTGCGCGACAAAATGGAATTCGAATTCTTCGTAGTCCTTGAGCACCTGCCGTTGCAACCGCTCCGACATCTGCAGCGCGTAGCGATCGATCTCGATCCATTGCGACACCGGCAATTGGTGCGCCTTCGGATCGAAGTCGTCCAGGTTGGCGAGCAGGAAACGCAGGGTGTTCCGGATGCGCCGGTAGGCTTCCACGACACGTTTCAATATCTCTTCGGAAAGCGACAATTCCCCCGAGTAATCGGTGGAGGCGGTCCAAAGACGCAGAACGTCGGCGCCAAGCGTGTCCATGACTTTCTGTGGCGCGAGGCCCGTGCCGAGCGATTTCGACATCTTGCGGCCCTCGCCATCGACGACGAAGCCGTGCGTCAGCAGTCCCATGAACGGCGCCTGACCGTTGATCGCGCAACCGGTCAGCAGCGACGACTGGAACCAGCCGCGATGCTGGTCGGAACCTTCGAGATACAAGTCGGCCGGTTTGGCCAATTCGTCTCGTCTCTGCAATACGGACATATGGGTCGTGCCGGAATCGAACCAGACGTCCAGCGTATCGGGCACCTTGCGGTAGGTCGCGGCGTCGGCGCCCAGCAACTCGCTGGCATCGAGCGAGAACCAGCCTTCGATGCCCTGCTGCTCGACGCGCTGCGCCACCTGTTCGACCAACTCGTCGGTGCGTGGGTGCAGTTCTCCGCTTTCCTTGTGCACGAAGAAAGCCATCGGCGTGCCCCAGTTGCGTTGCCGGGAAACGCACCAATCGGGCCGGTTGGAAATCATCGACTGCAGCCGTGCCTGCCCCCACGACGGATAGAACGCCGTCGCCTCGACCGCGGCGGCAGCGATCTGGCGCAAGCTGCGGTCGCCGCCGTGATCCATGCCGATGAACCACTGGCGGGTGGCGCGAAAAATAAGCGGCGACTTGTGACGCCAGCAATGCGGGTAGCTGTGCTTGAAGCTTTCGATCTTCAGCAAACGCTCGTGGTCCTTGAGCGCCTGAACCACGACATCGTTGGCCTGCCACACGGTCAGGCCGCCGACCAGAGGGGTGTTCTGGAAAAACCGCCCGTCATCGTCCACCGGATTTTCCACCGGCAATTTGTAGCGCAGGCCGACCGCGAAGTCTTCCACGCCATGCGCGGGCGCCGTGTGGACCAGGCCGGTGCCGGAATCGAGCGTGACGTGATCGCCGAGCACGACCGGCACGACGCGATCGTAGAACGGATGCTCGAGCTGCAGGTTCCCGATGTCCGCGCCCTTGAATTCCGCAACGATCTCGCGCTCCTTGATCTGATAGGCGTGCAGGCATTTTTCCGCGAGATCCTTCGCAAGGATCAGAAATCCTGCGCAGAAGTGCGCGAGCACGTAGTCGAATTCCGGATGCACCGACACCGCCTGGTTGGCTGGCAGCGTCCACGGTGTCGTCGTCCAGATCACGGCAAAGACGGGTTCGTAGATATGGGTAAAGCGCAACGCCTTCGCCAAGACGGCGTTGGCGTGCACCTTGAAGGCAACATCGATCGCCGGTGAAGTGCGGTCTTCGTACTCGACTTCGGCCTCGGCAAGCGCCGATCGACAATCGAGACACCAGTGCACCGGCTTGGCGCCCTGATACAGATAACCCCTGCGCCTGATCGCATCCAGCGCGCGTATGGTGTCGGCCTCGGTCCTGAAATCCATCGTCCGGTAAGGGTTCATCCAGTCGCCGAGTACGCCCAGGCGGATGAAATCCTTGCGCTGGCGTTCGATCTGCTCTGCCGCAAAATCGCGGCAGAGTTTGCGAAACTGCGCCGCGGGAATGTTCTTGCCGTGCTTTTTCTCGACCTGGTGCTCGATCGGCAGGCCGTGGCAGTCCCACCCCGGCACATAGGGCGCATCGAAGCCGGCAAGCACTTTCGATTTGACGACGATGTCCTTGAGGATCTTGTTGACCGCGTGGCCGATGTGGATGTCGCCGTTGGCGTAAGGCGGGCCATCGTGAAGAATGAACTTCGGTCGCCCTTTGGACACCTCGCGGATGCGCTCGTACAGCTTTCCGTCCTGCCATTGCTGCACCCAGCCTGGCTCGCGCCTGGCAAGATCCCCCCGCATCGGGAAGGGTGTGTCGGGAAGATTCAGTGTGTTCTTGTAGTCAGCCATTCGAAATTACTTTCACCGCAAAGTCGCAAAGAGCGCAAAGGAAGAAAAGATCAGAGTTGATTGACAATTCTCTTGATCCCGGATCGCATCAACGATACGTTGAAATTGAGTATCAGTGCCATCTTGAGCCCCGTCATTTTCAGATAGGTCAAGACCTGGGCCGTATGAATCGGTAGTACCTTGTCTATGGATTTCAGTTCGAGCAGGAGCTTTCTCTCAACCAGCAAATCGATTCGATAGCCCTCATCCAGCGCGATTCCCTTGTAGCGTATAGGGACCGGTACCTGATTCTCAACATCAAAGCCACGCTGCCGCAATTCCCAGCACAAACAGCTTTCGTATGCCGACTCCAGCAATCCCGGGCCAAGGTGGCGATGAACCTCGATCGCTGCACCTATTGTCTCGTTGCTCAAGCGATTAAGTTCATCTACTTCGCTATCGGTCGAACTCATGTTTTTCTTTGCGCTCTTTGCGTCTTTGCGGTGAGAAAATAGTCCCGTGCAGCGGCAGCATCTTTGTCCATCTGCGCGACCAGCGCATCGATGCCGGCAAACTTCTGCTCGTCACGCAGCTTCTTCAGGAAACGCACGCCGATGCGCCGCCCGTAAATGCGTTCGTCGAAGTCGAACAAATGCACTTCCAGCGTCGGGCGGCCGTGCTCCTTGAGCGTCGGACGCACGCCGAGGCTCGCCACGCCCGGCAACGGCTGCGGTCCGAGGCCGTCTACTTCAACGACAAAGATTCCAGACAGCGGCGCCTTGGATCGCTTCAACTGCACGTTCGCAGTCGGATAGCCGATCCTGGCGCCGAGTTTGTCGCCATCCACCACCCGCCCGGCGATCGAATAATGCCTGCCCAGCAGTTTCTGTGCGCCGCTCAAGTCGCCCCTCTCCAGCCCTGCGCGGATCACGGTACTGGAGACGCGCTCGCCGGCGGCGACCACGCTGGTCATCGCCTCGACCTCGAATCCGCACTGGGAGGCCAGCGCTTCGAGCAACGCGAAATCACCGGATCGTCGCGCGCCAAAACGGAAATCATCACCGACCAGCAGCCGACGCACCGCCAGGCCGTCGCGCAATATGCGCGAGACAAATTCGTTGGCAGGCAGTTGCGCGAACGCGTAGTTGAAGCGGCAGACGTAGACCCGGTCCACATCACATTCACGCAGGATTTCCAGCTTTTCGCGCAACGACGTCAGCCGCGCCGGCGCCTGATCGGGCGCGAAAAACTCCTGTGGCTGGGGCTCGAAGGTCATCACCGCAACCGGCAGCCGGTGTCGGCGCGCTACTTCCGTCAGGCGCGCGAGCATCGCGCGGTGCCCGAGGTGGACACCGTCGAAATTGCCGATGGTCAGCGCGATGGGGACGTCCGCCCGCGCCGGGATGCCCCGAAAAACCCGCATGTCCGCCCAGCCAAAAGGCTGAATTCTAGCGGCTTTCGGCGCACCACAGCACAGTTCTGGGTGAGGCAGCCGCGCCCCGGGGTCAGCGGGAACGGGACAAATGCTGGGCGAAGACCCAATCAGCTATGGCGTTGGTAAGGTCTTCCGAGTCGCCAATTGCGGCCGTCACGTCGATCCGCAACGCCGGGTGATGCCTGCCGATATCGTCGAGCAACCTCGGCAGGTCTTCTTTGAGATGCCCGCCTTGGGCGAGGAACAGCGGGACCACCGTGATGTGCCCGATGTTCTCCGCGGCCAATCCGGCAATGGCCGATTCGAGGGTTGGTTGCATCATTTCCAGAAATGCCACCTCCACACGAATGCCGGGTTGCCTCTGGCGCAGCCGTGCCACGATGCGGCGGAACGGCTCCGCCCATCCCGGATCACGCGCGCCGTGGGCAAACAGAAGGATGGCGGTAGCTGGATTCGCGCTCAATGGTCTGCTGGATCAGTTCTAAAAGTTCTTCACCGCAAAGGCGCAAAGACGCAAAGGAAACGCAAAGGAAAACGAAGTCTGCGAGACACAAAGGGCGCTGAATCCGCTGCGAACCACACTTGAGATCGTCGTGAACTGATTCACATTTCGTGTTCCATTTCCGGATTTTCTTTCTGCTTTCCTTTGCGTTCCCTTTGCGCCTTTGCGTCTTTGCGGTGAGGTACTGGCCTTGGTCCTTATATCACTCAAGTTTGGTTCCGGCTTGGCCGGCTTGGGTTTAACGGAAAGGAGGAGTCGCCTGCAGTGGGGTATCGCCAGCCATCAACTCCTGACCGATCAAGGTATGCGCGCGCTTTCTGAATACGTCGCCGAACAGCAGCAACGCGGGGCCGGCCAATCCCTGCGCGGCGCCGCTCTTGAGTCCGCGCAGCGTGCAGCCGATATGCCGGGAGCCCGGCAACGATGCATTCTCGACGAGGACAACAGGGGTCGATAGCAGCATGCCCTGTGCCTCCAGTATTCCCGCAATCTGCGCCGCCTGACCGGCCGCCATATACAGCACCGCTGTATCGGCCTGGGTGAGCGCCGGGGCCCAGTCGCTGACGTCCTCGCCGGCGCCGATGCGTGGGGTGGCGAAAACCACGCTGCGACTGACACCACGCTGGGTCAGCGAAACGCCCAGTTCCGCGCTGGCGGCCAGCGCCGCGGTAACGCCGGGCACAACCTCATAAGCCACGCCTGCGGCCTCCAGCGCCTCGATCTCTTCGTGCGCCCTGCCGAACAGCATCGGATCGCCGCCCTTGAGCCTGACCACGATGTCGTACTTGGCCGCGGCTTCGATGAGATTGCGATTGATGAAGCGCTGGTCGGTCGAGATGCGCCCGCAACGCTTGCCCACGGCCACTTGCTTGGCCCCGGGAGCCAGCGCAAGCATCTCCGCTCGCACCAGTGCATCGTAAAAAACGACATCGGCACGCTTCAACAACGCGGCGCCCCGCAGTGTGATCAGGTCGACGGCGCCAGGTCCGGCGCCGATGAGATAGACTTTGCCCATTTAGTCGATGAGCCCTGCGGCGACGGTATTGTTGCTGGTCTCGTCGATAACGATGAAGCTGCCGGCCGCGCGATTCCGGCGATAGGGTTCGAACGCGACAGGCTGCGCGGTCTTGACCGAAACTCGGCCGATATCGTTCAGCGCAAACGTGTCGGCAGATTCCCGCGCCAGCGTGTTGACGTTCGTGCGGTATTGCGGGGACCCGAGCATCGCCTTGACCACCCGCGTGCCCTGCTTGATCAGGTAACACCGGCTGCGATTGAACGGTTCGCTCGCCAGCCAGCACAGCGTCGCCTCGAATTCGCGAGCCACGAGCGGTAAGGTCCCGGTTGCCGCCAGTACTTCGCCGCGCGAGATGTCGAGCTGGTCCTCGAGCACGACCGTTACCGACTGCGGCGCCTGCGCCCGCTCGACGGCCCCGTCGAACGTTCGGACTGTCCGCACCCGCGACGTCTGCCCGGACGGCAGCACGGTAATGGCGTCTCCGATGCCGATGCTTCCGGATTCGATCCGGCCGGCATAGCCGCGCGCGCCTTCCACGCCACTGTCTCCCGGCCTCGACACCAGTTGCACCGGAAAAAACAGTTGCCCATGCACGGCGGAACGCGCTACTTCGGCGCCCTCCAGAATCTCCAGCAGCGTCGGGCCACGGTACCAGGACAGCCGCTCCCCGCGCCCCACCACCATGTCGCCCTGCAGCGCAGACATCGGCAGCGCATCGACCCGATGGAAATCGAGGTCACGGACGAAGCTATCGAAGGTCTCGCGAATGTTATCGAATACCTGCTGCGAATAGTCCACCAGATCCATCTTGTTCACCGCCAGCACCACGTGCGGAATACGCAGCAGGCTGGCGATGTAGGCATGCCGGCGCGACTGCGTCAGCAATCCCTTGCGCGCATCCACCAGCACGATCGCCAGATCTGCGGTTGATGCGCCGGTGACCATGTTGCGCGTGTACTGCTCGTGACCGGGCGTATCGGCGATGATGAACTTGCGCGACGGCGTGGCGAAATAGCGGTACGCGACATCGATGGTGATGCCCTGCTCGCGTTCCGCAATGAGCCCGTCAGTCAGCAACGACAGGTCGATTCCGGTCTGACCGCGACGGCGGCTGGATTTCTCGATGGAGGAGAGCTGATCCTCGAATATCGCCTTGGTGTCGTACAGCAGCCGCCCGATCAGCGTGCTCTTGCCGTCGTCGACGCTGCCCGCGCTGGTGAAACGCAGCATGCCTGTATCGACCGGTTGAATATTCTCTAATGCGGACATTTACCCACCTCGATCAAGAGCCTCACCGCAAAGGCGCAAAGGAACGCAAAGGAACGAAAAGAAAACCGAAATGGAATATACGCATCCGTTTTGCCGCTATGCCAACTATGGGATAGCCGGTCGCTTTTCTGCATACCTTTCTTGTAGTTCTTTGCGTTACTTTGCGTCTTTGCGGTGAAAATTTGTCCTTAAAAATAACCTTCCTTCTTGCGCAGCTCCATCGACGCTTCCGAGGTCTGGTCGTCCATGCGCGTGGCGCCACGTTCGGTAATGCGGGTCGTCGCGGTTTCGACGATGATCTCTCCAGCGGTTGCCGCGGTGGATTCCACCGGGCAGGTGCAGGTCATGTCGCCGACGGTGCGAAACCGGACTGACATCGTCTCCACGGATTCGCCCGCTTTCGGTTGCACCAGTTCCGACACTGGCAACAGTCCGCCGGGCCTGCGCACCACTTCGCGCCGATGCGCGTAGTAGATCGAGGGAACCGCCAGTTTTTCGCGCTCGACGTACTGCCAGACATCGAGCTCGGTCCAGTTGCTGATCGGAAACACGCGGATGTTTTCTCCCTTGTGCACGCGCGTGTTGTACAGACTCCACAACTCCGGGCGCTGGTTCTTCGGATCCCATTGACCGAATTCATCGCGGAAAGAAAAGATGCGCTCCTTCGCCCGCGATTTTTCTTCGTCGCGCCGCGCCCCGCCGATGCAGGCGTCGAATCCGTACTCGGCGATGGTGTCGAGCAAGGTCACCGATTGATGCACGTTGCGGCTTTCGTCTTCCGAGCGCAGCCTCACCCTGCCGGCTCGAATCGAATCGTCCATGTGGCCGATGATCAGGCGTTCACCGAGTTCGGCAACGCGCGCGTCGCGAAAGGCGATGACCTCGGGGAAGTTATGTCCCGTGTCGATGTGCAGCAACGGGAACGGAAACTTGCCGGGACGGAACGCCTTCTCCGCGAGCCGCAGCATCACGATCGAATCCTTGCCCCCGGAGAACAGCAGCGCCGGATTGCTGCACTCCGCCGCCACTTCACGCAGGATGTGAATGGCTTCCGATTCGAGCCAATCGAGATGGTTGATGCGCGTCGAATCGATCTGCAGCACGGCACTCACAGTGTTTTTTCCCCGGTCGGATTGACTGACGGCGCGACGTGGATCCCGCACTCCTTGCTGTCTTTGGACTCCCACCACCAGCGCCCGGCACGAAGGTCTTCGCCGGGACGTATCGCGCGCGAGCATGGATCGCAGCCAATTGACGGATAGCCGCGGTCGTGCAACACGTTGTAAGGCACTTCGCGGTCACGAACATAGGCCCACACTTCGTTCTCGCTCCAATCGGCCAGCGGATTGAATTTCACGAGAACGTGGGTGCGGTCGAACTCGCGCAACGGGAGGTCCGTGCGAGTGACCGACTGGGCGCGGCGCAGGCCGGTAACCCACGCATCCCGGTGCGCGAGTGCCCGCGCCAGCGGTTCCACCTTGCGAATGTGACAGCAACGCTTGCGTAACTCGATGCTTTCATAAAAAGCATTCGCTCCGTGCGCGGAGACGTAGCGCGCAACTGCGTCCGCGTCAGGCCGGAATATCTCCACCTCGCGGGAATAGCGGCTGCGCATGCGCTCCAGCAGGTCCAGCGTTTCGCGTGGCAGACGGCCGGTATCGAGCGTGAAGACGGCGATCGGCAGGTCTGCATTGAAGATGGCGTCCGCCACCACCATGTCTTCCGCGCCAAGGCTGCTGGCAAACGCCACATTGCGAAACTCGCCGGCGATTTCCTTCAGCCGCGAAACCAGAATTTCTGCCGGGTATGCGGAATTCGGCGAACAAGTGATGAGCTGGGCATGCACGGTCGCGTCCACTTTCAAGACTTGATCCGAGCGGACGGCCAGGCGCGCTCGTGACGGCGGAACGCGGGAACCGCGTTGTCCCAGGAGCCCTGATAGGCATCGGTGAACGGCCGCAGGCTTCGCAGCGCCTGACGGATATCCTTGTCCGCGCGCACTGCAAATGCGTCAAATCCGACGCGCTTCATGTAGAACAGCTGATCCGGCAGCACGTCGCCTATCGCTCGCAATTCTCCCCGGTAACCGAAACGGGATCGCAACAAGTAAGCGATGGAGTAACCGCGCCCGTCGGTGAACTTCGGAAAATCAATGGCGATCAGCGACAACGACGACGACGAAGGCGCCAGCTTCGCCGGATCGTCGGTGCCGGCGAGCCAGACGCCGACGTCGCTGCGTGCGGCCAATCCGGCCTGCTGATCGAGCCACACTGCAAGCGGAACGATGACGCGGCCGGAGGACACGATTGCCGGCTCGTCCGCGGCAGGACGCAGAACCTGCCAGTCGTCTTTCACGACGGCATCGCGCAAGATGATTTCAGGCATCGGTCAGCGCCTCTTCGCGATTCTCAGTGCTCGCGCGCAACGGCGAGCCATAGACGCCCGACTTGAAAGGTGCAATGCCCAGACGCCCGACTGTGTCGATAAACCGTTCTTCGGCTTCGCGCCGCTCCAGGTAAATATCGATGAGCCGCGAAATGACATCGGGCATGTCGTCCGCCTTGAACGACGGCCCGATGACCTTGCCGATGGCGCTGCGGCCGCGCCCGGCCTGCGAACCGTCGGCGCCGCCGACTGAAACCTGATACCACTCTTCGCCGTCCTTGTCGACGCCGAGAATGCCGATATGTCCGGCATGGTGATGACCGCAGGAATTCATGCAGCCGGAAATGTTGATGTTCAGCTCGCCGATGTCGTGCAGAAAATCAAGATCGTCGAAGCGGCGCTGGATGGCTTGCGCGATCGGGATGGATTTGGCGTTGGCAAGCGAGCAGAAATCTCCGCCCGGGCAGGCAATGATATCCGTCAGCAGCCCCAGATTCGGCGTGGCGAGCCCGGCCTCACGAGCTTCTCGCCACAGGGTGAACAAGTCATTGGCACGGACGTCCGGAAGGATGAGATTCTGCTCGTGGGACACGCGGACTTCTCCGAAACCGAAGCGTTCGGACCAGTCGGCGACCAGATCCATCTGTTCGGCCGTCGCGTCACCCGGCGGCACGCCGGTTTTCTTCAACGACAACACAACCGCGCGATAGCCCGGGATGCGATGCGCGTTGACCGCGCGTCCCACCCAGCGGGAAAAACCGGCGTTCTCGCCCACGTGCTGATTGAATGCGGCGTCATCCGCCGGACGGGCCGCGTAGTCAGGAGGGGCGAAGTAGGCCGATACGCGGGCCAACTCCTGCTCCGTCAACGTATCCGGTCCGTCCCTGGTGAGAGCCCACTCCTCCTCCACCTGGCGCGCGAACTCTCCGGCTCCAAGCGCCTTGACCAGAATCTTGATGCGCGCCTTGTAGAGATTGTCGCGACGACCGTAGCGGTTGTACACGCGCAGGATTGCCTCGACGTAGGTGTTCATGTGCTGCCAAGCCAGGAACTCGCGGATCACCGGACCCACTACCGGCGTGCGGCCCATGCCACCCCCGACCAATACGCGCATTCCGACTTCCCCATCGGGCCCGCGGCTCAAATACAGGCCGATGTCGTGGAACGCGGTCGCGGCGCGGTCTTCCTCGGCACCGTTCAGCGCAATCTTGAATTTTCGCGGCAGGAACGCGAACTCAGGATGAAAGGTGGACCACTGCCGCAGGATTTCCGCCAGCGGCCGCGGATCGAGCACTTCGTCGGCTGCGACGCCCGCGAATTCGTCCGACGTGATGTTGCGCACGCAATTGCCGCTGGTCTGGATCGCATGCATTTCCACCGATGCCAGATCAGCCAGGATGTCGGGCGACTCCTCCAGCTTTGGCCAGTTGTACTGAATGTTCTGCCGCGTCGTGAAATGTCCATAGCCGCGGTCATAACGCCGGGCTATCGAAGCCAACATGCGCAACTGGGTTGCAGACAACAGGCCGTAGGGGATGGCCACCCGCAGCATGTGCGCATGACGCTGCATGTACAACCCATTCTGCAAGCGCAGCGGCCGGAACTCGTCCTCGCTCAGCTCGCCGGCAAGAAAACGCCGCACCTGGTCGCGATACTGCGCTACGCGCTCATTGACGAGGTTGCGATCGACTTGATCGTAAAGGTACATGACTATGCCTTTTTTGAAGTCTGCAATGCGGGGCCGGCGCGCTTACCAGACCAGCTTGCCGCCGACCAGTACCAGCATGGAGGCGAGCGCCGGACGCAGCCAACGCTCGGCGATGCGCCCGCTCAAATGACTGCCGAGGTAGATTCCCGGAAGCGACCCGATCAGCAAGTTGGCGAGCAGATGCCAATCCACCGTGCCCATGTAGAAATGTCCCAGGCCGGCCACGGCTGTCAGCGGAACCGCGTGGGCGATATCGCTGCCTACGATGCGCGACGCGGGCAACAGGGGGAACAACCAGAACAGCGCTGCGACACCGACCGCGCCCGCGCCGACGGAACTCAATGCGACGAGCGCCCCGATTACCGCACCGGTCGCCACAGTGGCCGGGACGATGTGCCGCTCGCGCCACTCTTTGCCGGCGCCCTGTCTGCCCAGACCTTGCAGGCGCTCCTTGAACAGGATTGCCAGCGCGGTCAGGATCAGGGCGACCCCCAGCGAACCGGTAATGAGGCCGCCGACGCGGTGGCTGTCGACGCCCAGCGTATGCAGCGCGAGCAGCGCGAGCAGCGCGGCCGGTATGCTGCCGGCCGCGAGCCAGCCGACCAGCTTCCACTCGACGTTGCCATGACGGGCATGTACCCAGACTCCCGTGGCTTTGGTGAACGAAGCGTAAAGCAGGTCCGTACCTACGGCAGTTGCGGGAGGCACACCGAATATCATGACCAGCATCGGTGTCATCAGGGAGCCGCCGCCGACGCCGGTGAGCCCGACGACAAATCCGACCAGCAACCCTGACAGCGCGTATCCCAGTTCCATTTTTTCATCCCGCGGGCCGCGTTTGCGCGCCCCGCCTCAACTCTGGTTGTCGACGAGCGATGGATGGTACTGGCAGTCTTTATATTGCTTATGAATATTCTGTTACTATTAAATACGAATCCATTATTAAGCCGACCGTCTCGTCGCAACGACAGGCCATGAAACTGCAACAGTTGCGCTATATCTGCGAAGTCGCCCGCCAGAATCTGAATTTATCGACTGCCGCGGAAGTCCTGCACACTTCGCAACCGGGAATCAGCAAGCAGATCCGCAGCCTCGAAGAGGAACTCGGCGTCGATATTTTCGTGCGCCACGGCAAGCGCGTCGTCGCGGTCACCGAACCCGGAAAGGCGATCCTGGAGATCGCGCAGCGAATATTGAAGGACGCCGAGAACCTCAAGCAGGTTGGCGAACAATTTACCGAACAGGACAAAGGACGCCTCACGATTGCGACCACGCATACACAGGCGCGCTATGCGCTTCCGCAGATCATCCAGCGGTTCACCAAGCGTTATCCCGAAGTGCGGCTTTCGTTGCGTCAGGGCAGCCCGACCCAGATTTCAGAAATGGTGACCTCCGGTGAAGCCGACATCGCCATCGCAACCGAGGCCATCGAGCTATACGAGGACCTGGTGATGCTGCCCTGCTACAAGTGGAACCGGTGCGTTCTGGTGCAGCCCGGTCATCCGTTGTTGTTGGCGAAAAAACTTAGCGTCGAAGCAATCGCCGCATTTCCGATCATTACCTACGATTTCGCATTTACCGGCAGGTCGAAGATCAACCAGGCATTTGCCGACAAGGGGCTGACCCCGAACGTCGTGCTGACGGCAATCGACGCCGACGTCATCAAGACTTACGTGGAACTGGGCCTGGGCGTCGGCATTGTGGCGATGATGGCCTACGATCCTAAACGGGATACGCATGTGCGCGCCATCGATGCCAGCCATTTGTTCGAACCGAGCACAACCCGCATCGGCATCCGCAAGAACAGCTATCTGCGCGGCTACACCTACGAGTTCATCGAGATGTTCGCGCCTCACCTGACGCGCAAAGTGGTGGACGACGCGATGCACAGCAAGGGCTGAACCCAATTCACCGCAAAGACGCAAAGGTAACGCAAAGAAATGCAAGGCAAGGAATATAGAAACAGGATCAAGGGTGGGCGGGCATTCAGTGGAGAGATTTTCCGTTGTCGTACCACACTCATTGCGTTCATTACACAGGTGGTCCCGGCAACACAAGCTGCGGTTCTCTACTTCAATTTGTATTCCTTTGCGTTTCCTTTGCGCCTTTGCGTCTTTGCGGTGAAAACGCTTTAGGAAGCCTTCTTGGAAAAGTCGCGCAGCCGGAAGCCCAGCAACCAGAGGCTGCCAAAATAAGTCGCGACACCGAGCGCTACCAGCATGGAGAGCCGCCCGATCCGCCACCAGACGGTGCCGGTCAGCCAGGCGGCATCCTCTCCCACAGTCCACCACAGAACGGCGCTCATCACTGCCAATGCGACGGCGACCTTGCCCAGAAACACCATCCAGCCGGGCTGCGGCCGAAAGATATCGTGCCGGCGCAGCTGGTGGTAGAGCAATCCCGCGTTGAGGCAGGCGCCCAACGAAATAGCCAGAGCGAGACCGGCATGGTCCAGCCGCCCGATGAAGGCCAGATTCATCACTTGGGTCGCCACCAGCGTAATCAGCGCAATCTTCACCGGCGTGCGGATGTTCTGCCGGGCATAAAAACCAGGAGCGAGCACCTTCACCAGGATCAATCCCAGCAGCCCGACGCTGTATGCCATGAGCGCATTGCGCGTCATCATCACGTCGTGCGCGCCGAATGCACCGTGATGAAACAATGTCGAGACCAGCGGCACCGCAAGCAAGGCCAGCGCCAGTGCGCAAGGCAAGGCCAGTATGAAAGTCAGTCGCAGCCCCCAGTCGAGCAGTTTCGAATAGTCGTCGCCGGTGTTGTCGGCAACGCTTCGGGTCAGGCTTGGCAACAGGATAGTGCCCAGCGCGACGCCGAGCAGTCCGGTTGGAAATTCCATGAGACGATCGGCGTAGTATAGCCAGGACACGCTGCCGGTCACCAGCAGGGAAGCAAAGATGGTATTGATGAGCAGACTGATCTGCCCGATGGAAACACCAAAAACCGCGGGTCCCATCAATTTGAGAATTCTCCACACGCCCGGATCTTTCAGATCGAATCGCATGCGCGGCAGCATGCCGATCCTGGCCAGGAATGGAAGCTGGAATCCCAGTTGCAGCAGGCCGCCGGCGAACACCGCCCAAGCCAGCGCCAGAACCGGCGGATGGAAATACGGCGCCAACCACAATGCGAACGCGATGAATGAAACATTCAGCAGCGTTGGCGTGAACGCCGGCACCGAGAATCGGCTCCAGGTATTCAGGATCCCGCCGGCAAGCGAAGTCAGCGAGATGAAGAAAATATAAGGGAAGGTGATGCGCAACAGTTGCACCGTTACCGCGAACTTGTCGGGGGTCGCGACGAAACCCGGCGCGGTGAGGTAAATGATCAGCGGCGCCGCGATCATGCCGACGGCGGAAACGACGATAAGGGCCAGGCCCAGCAAAGTCGCCACGTGGTCGACGAGCGAACGCGTCTCGTCGGGCGTGCGCAGATTGCGGTATTCCCCGAGTATCGGCACGAAGGCCTGCGCGAACGCGCCTTCGGCGAAGAGTCGCCTCAGCAGGTTGGGAAGCCGGAATGCCACGAAAAATGCATCCGTGTACAGTCCCGCGCCGAACGCGCGGGCGATGACGGCGTCGCGCACGAATCCCAGAATTCGCGACACCAACGTCATGCTGCTGATGGTCGCCAAGGACTTGAGCAAGTTCATTATCGGGTCATGTGCAAGCCGGGATGCGCGGGATTGTAACCGAGTGATGCCACCGGCCCGGCCGATGGGAAGAAGCCACCGCGCAAAAGGCGGCAACGGTTTCCCGGCAGGAGCCCGCACTATTGAGAGCCCGCACACTTGAGTGTCGCACTATTGAGTTGCAATCGCCCTTCCGGGACAGTACCATGGCGCCCTTTTCCGCAGCCCCACCGGTTCAAGGAAGACCTCATGGCCAACATAGCCTCCGCCAAGAAACGCGCCCGCCAGGCACAAAACCGTCGCGCCCATAACGCCGGCCAGCGCACGGAACTGCGCTCTGCAATCAAGAATGTGAAAAAAGCCATTGCCGCCGGCGACAAGAAGGCAGCCCAGGCGCAGTTTCAAGTGTCGCAAAGCCGGATCGACTCGATCGCGGATAAGCGCATCGTGCATAAGAACACCGTTTCACGGCAGAAAAGCCGTTTGTCCGCAGCCATCAAAGGCATGCGCTGATCAGGAAGGCTTGAAAAGCGCAAGGGCCCGCGCATGCGGGCCTTTTGCTTTTTCGGCCGCCATCCCCGCGCATAACCGGTCACATGCCGCTGATATCCTTGCGGACCCGAAGCAAGCGGCGGATTTCCAGCCTGCCTTCCCGCAGTTGCAATTCATTGTCACTGCAGAACGTCATCAGAAACTTGAATGCTTCGGGGCTCATTTGCTCGAGCCGGCGGTCTACGGCCACGCACTTTACGCCGGATGCGATCATCGGCTTCAGATAGCGCGAGTGGCTGATCCGCTGGTCTTCACCGAACAGGGACATACAGCCACATAGCCGTTCGGCCCAATCGC
>Ga0315283_10000360_pt1 | contig 32830 bp, 29 predicted proteins | sample YL17G09_0_MG_FD_204541 | JGI IMG/M metagenome (GOLD analysis project Ga0315283, IMG submission 204541) | Sediment microbial communities from Yellowstone Lake, YNP, Wyoming, USA - YL17G09_0 | ecosystem: Environmental > Aquatic > Freshwater > Lake > Sediment | place: USA: Wyoming | collected...
GCGCCTTCTACTACATCCAGAAGCCGTTCTCCAACGACGAGCTGCTGACGATCCTCCGGCGCGCCTGCGAGTACCGTTCGATCCGGGTCGAGAACAAGCAGCTCAAGCAGGACATCAGGCGCCGGGATAAGACCCAGGTCAGCCGGCCCATCGGCAAGGCCCGGCGATTCCTCGAGGTGCTCCGGCTGGCTGAGCAGGTCGCGCCGGCCGGGTCAACGGTGCTGATCCAGGGCGAAAGCGGTACCGGCAAGGAGGTCGTGGCGCGCTACATCCACAACCTCTCGGGCCGTGTCGACGCTCCCTTCCTCTCGATCAACTGCGGCGCGCTCCCCGAGAACCTGCTCGAAAGCGAGCTCTTCGGCCACGTCAAGGGCTCCTTCACCGGCGCGGTGCGGGACAAGCAGGGACTGTTCGCGGCGGCCCGGGGCGGCACCTTCTTCATGGACGAGGTCGGCGAGATGCCGCCTTCGCTCCAGATCAAACTGCTCCGCGTCCTCCAGGAGCGCGAAGTCATCCCGGTCGGCGCCACCGAGGCCATTCCGGTGGACGTCCGGATCATCGCGGCGACCAATCGCGATGTCGAGGAGGAAGTCAGGCGCGGCAACTTCCGCTCCGACCTCTTCTACCGGCTCAACGTCATCGCGCTCGAGTTGCCGCCCCTCCGCGAGCGCAAGGAAGACGTCCTGCTCCTGATGGAGGCCTTCCTGCAGGACCTCGCCACCGAGCGCGCCGGGGCGCCCAAGGCGCTCTCGTCGGAGGCGATGGACGCGGTCATGGTCTACGACTGGCCGGGCAACGTGCGCGAGCTGCAGAACGCGCTCGAGCACGCCGTCGTGATGAGCCGGAGCGACCTCATCGATGCGGCGTCCCTGCCCGAACGGATTACCCGCCGCAAGAAGGAGCCGCTGGTCGCCGATCGGGCCCAGCCGAACCCCGCCCTCGACGTAATCGAGAGGGCCTACATCATGTGGGTGCTCCAGGCCGAAGGCGGCAACAAGACCCGCGCCGCGGAAGTGCTCGGCATCGACCCCTCCACCCTCTACCGCAAGCTGAGTCGCTACGAGGAGTCGCCGACGCAGTGAGGGAGCGTCCGTGACCCTGATCCTCTACCTCCTTTTCATCCTGTCGGGTGCGGCCGGCCTCTTCTACGAGTCCGTCTGGAGCCGCTATCTGAGCCTGTTCGTCGGCCACGCCGCCTACGCCCAGGTGATCGTGCTGGTGATGTTCCTGGGCGGCATGGCGATCGGGGCCGTGCTGGTGAGCCGATTCTCCGAGCGCCTGCGCGATCCGCTCTACGGCTATGCCCTGGTTGAACTCGGCGTCGGGCTGCTCGGTCTCGCCTTCCATGACTACCTGTACCTGCCGGTCACCGGCTGGGCCTACGACACCGTCTTTCCGGCGCTGGGCGGCGGCTTGGCGATGACGGGGGTGAAGTGGGCGATCGCCGGTGCCCTGATCCTGCCCCAGTCCGTCCTGCTCGGGGCGACCTTCCCCCTGATGAGCGCGGGGCTCCTCCGTCGCACCCCCGCGCAGCCCGGCAGGGTGCTTTCGCTGCTCTACTTCACCAACAGTCTCGGCGCGGCCGCCGGGGTGCTGGTGGCGGGGTTCTTCCTGGTCTCGTACGTCGGGCTGCCCGGCACCCTGATTTCTGCCGCGATCCTCAACCTGCTGGTCGGACTGGCTGCCCTGACCGCGGCCAAGTACGGGCCCGCGGCGGCCCCGGCGGCGGGCGCGGGCGCCACCCCGGCCGGCGAGGCCGGCGCCGAGGAAGTCGCCAGCGTCGAGGTGGCCTCGCTCATTCGGCTGCTCCTGTTCGTCAGTGCCGGCACCGCTCTCGCCTCGTTCATCTACGAAATATCCTGGATCCGCCTGCTCTCGCTGGTCCTCGGCTCCGCGACCCACTCGTTCGAACTGATGCTGTCGGCCTTCATCCTGGGGCTGGCCCTCGGGGCGCTCTGGATCCGGCGCCGGTCGGAACGGCTGGTCCATCCGCTCCGGGTCCTGGCGCTGGTCCAGGTGGTGATGGGGGCGCTGGCGATTGGCAGCCTGATCGTCTATTCCCAGTCCTTCGCCGCCATCGCGGGCCTGATGCAGGCGATGGCACGGACCGATCAGGGCTACACCGCGTTTACCATCGCCCGCTACGGACTCTGCCTGCTGATCATGCTGCCGGCGACCTTCTGCGCCGGCATGACCCTGCCCCTCCTCACCCGCACCCTCCTGGTTGCCGGCGTGGGGGAGCGGGCCATCGGGCAGGTCTACGGGTCGAACACGCTGGGGTCCATTTTAGGCGCGGGTATCGCCAGCCTGGTCATGGTCCCGCTGCTGGGCCTCAAGGGCACGCTGGTCACCGGTGGCGCGCTGGACATGCTGGTGGGGGTGGCGGTTCTCCTGATCCTGGGCCGGCGCGGCCTGCCGGTTCGCCGGCAGGTCCTGCTGAGCGGTGCCGCTGTCATCGTGCTGCCTCTCCTGGCCGTCCTGGCGGTGCGACTCGATCGCGCCATGCTGACGAGCGGCGTCTTCCGGACCGGCGTCCTGCCCGGTGCCGGTGGTCCCGAGGTGACCTTCTACCGGGACGGACGCACCGCGACCGTGTCGACAGAATTCAACCGGAGCAACGGCCGGCGGACGATTCTCACCAATGGCAAGCCCGATGGGGCGGTCGACTCGCGCTGGCTGCAGCCCTGCGTGGACGGGGCGCGGCGGCAGGGGATGGCCGGCGACGACCCGACCCAGGTGTTCCTGGCGATCCTGACCATGGCGCACGTCCCGGCGGCGAAGCACGCCGCGGTGATCGGCCACGGCACCGGCATGTCCTCGCATACCCTGCTCGGCAGCCCGGTGCTCGAGGACCTGGCCACGGTCGAAATCGAGCCGGTGATGGTGACGGCATCCCGGACGTTTTACCCCGCCAACCGTCGGGTCTTCGACGATCCCCGCTCCCACTTCGTCTTCGATGATGCCAAGGCCTACTTCGCCTCGGCCAACCGGACCTTCGACCTGATCCTCTCCGAGCCGTCCAACCCCTGGGTGAGCGGCGTGAGCGGGCTGTTCACCACCGAATTCTACCAGCGGGTGCGGCGATACCTGGCCCCGGGTGGCGTGATGGGGCAGTGGCTCCACACCTACGAACTCACCGATGACCTGGTCCTGAGCGTCCTGGGGGCCATCCACCAGAACTTCGCGGACTATGCGGTCTTCGCCGTCAACGCCGGTGACCTGCTGATCGTGGCGAGCGCCGATGGACCGCTCCGCGCTCCGGACTGGAGCGTGTTCGGCTGGCCCGGCATCAGCCAGGATCTCTGCCGCTTCCACCGCCCGACGTCGCAGGACCTCGAGGCGGTGCGCCTGACCGGCCGGGCCGCGCTGAGCCCGCTGCTCGACCAGCTCCAGGTCGCCAATTCGGACTTCTACCCGGTGCTTGACCTGGGCGCGGAGCGGGCGCGGTACCTGCACAAGTCGGCCGCCGGATTCACCCGGCTCTTCGACGGGCTCTACGACTTCGTCGGCCCCTTGGGTGGTCCGCCGCTCCTGCCCGACACCCAGACCGTCTCCGTGGTGCCGGCCATTCCGCGGATCGCCGCGCTGCTTGGTAGCGCCGCGTTGCGGGCGGACCCCGCCAGCTGGGCGGACACCGCCGAATGGAGAATCGGCCGACTCGAGGAGACCGACGGGCAAGTCCGCGCCTGGATCGTGGCGCTCAGCAGCCCGAAGCCGGTCGCAGCCTGGCCCATCTGGACCCGCGGCTTCTGGGCGGTCTTCAGTGCCTGGCATGCCGGATCGAGGGGGTTCGCGGACCCGGCCCTGCTCGGACCGGTCCACGCCTACCTCGACCGGGAACAGGCTCCGGCTCCGGTCCGGGCAGCCGTCCGCTTTCGGGAACACCTGGCCCGGCACGAGTGGGCTGAAGCGGCGGAGCAAGCCGGCCCGCTCGTCGCCGAAGCGATGCGGCATCGGTACTGGGTGGACCCGGCGGCGCTGCAGGAAGGGGCCACGCTCGCGTTGATTGGCACCGGGTTGCCCGATTCGGCATTGGTGGTTTTCAGGTTGATGAGCGAACCTGCGAGACGGGCACCGGACGATCTGCGCGGGCGACTGCTCCAGGCATACGTCGAGACCACCCGGCCGAGTTCTTCCGTGCAAAAGCCGTGAGAGAAGGCAGCCGCGGCGTTGCCACACCACGCCATGCGATGGGCTCGTAAAAGGCGTCCACGGAAGAGGTTAGACGATGGGGCGTTGTTGTGGTACGGTCCGTGCCATTGTCTGTGGCGGCAGCGGTGCTCTGATCCGCGGCGGAAACCACAACTCTTTATTGGGGGGCATGACATGTCGAATCGTAAGGGCTTCACGCTGATCGAGCTGCTGATCGTGGTGGTCATCATCGGCATTCTTGCCGCCATCGCCATCCCGAAGTTCTCGACCACGAAGGACAAGGCCAAGCTGGCGTCGGTCAAGACCGATCTGCGCAACTACATGACGGCGCAGGAGGCCTACTTCTCCGACAATGCGACTTATGCTGCCGCGGCGCAGCTCCAGGCGGCCCCGTACAGCTTCACGTTGTCCACGGGCAACACCTTCTCGGCGAGCGCGGGCGCCCCGGCGCTCTGGAGCGCCGCGGTGCAGAACGCGACCATCTCGGCCGGCACCAAGTCCTGCCAGGTGACCGTGGGCGGCGCCGCCGTGACCGATGGCGTGATCCAGTGCCCGTAAGCTGATCCTGTCTCTGATCCGCAGGTCTTCCGAGCCGGCCGGACCCGAAGGGGCCCGGCCGGCTTGCTTTTCCGGCCTTGCAAAAGACCCCGCCAAGTCTGGCGCCGGCGCCTTGTGGCCAGTGGGCAAGTAGTGGATAACTCCATGCCCCGATGGGGGTTGGGCCAGCTACCGGTGCCGTGGTACAGCCATTGCTTTATCAACAGTCAACGATCACAACGGGTTCGTCGAAGGGAACCACGCTGGCAGACAGGAACACACTTCAGACCCCGAGGGGGAGTATGAAAAATCGGAAGGGTTTCACGCTGATCGAGCTGCTGATCGTGGTGGTCATCATCGGCATTCTTGCCGCCATCGCCATCCCGAAGTTCTCGACCACGAAGGACAAGGCCAAGCTGGCGTCGGTCAAGACCGATCTGCGCAACTACATGACGGCGCAGGAGGCCTACTTCTCCGACAATGCGACCTATGGCGACGCGGCGCTGCTCCAGGCGGCCCCGTACAGCTTCACGCTATCCACGGGCAACACCTTCACGGCGAGCGCTGGCGCCCCGGCGCTCTGGAGCGCTGCGGTACAGAACGCCACCATCTCGGCCGGCACCAAGTCCTGCCAGGTGACCGTGGGCGGCGCCGCCGTCACCGACGGTGTGATCCAGTGCCCGTAAGCTGAGAGGTTGCGGCACCATGCCACCGGCCGGGCGCCCCTGGGGTTGCCCGGCCGGTGGCATTTCTGTCCGGGCTGGCACGTTGGTTGCCCTTCCAAGGCTGGGGCGATGAGTGACGGAATTCGCGGGGGGAAGGCATGCCGGATCGGAGGGGCTTCACGTTGATCGAGCTGCTGATCGTGGTGGTCATCGTCGGCATTCTTGCCGTCATCGCCATCCCCAAGTCCTCGACTACGAAGAATAAGGCCAAGCTGGCGTCACTCAAGACCGATTTGCGCAACTACATGACGGCCGAAGAGGCCTACTACTTCGACAAGAAGACCTTCGGCGCCGCCGCGGCCCTGCAGGCCTCTCCCTACCGGTTCAGGCTGTCCCCGGGCAACGCCTTCACGGCGAGTGCCGGCGCTGCCAGGACATACAGCGCCACCGTGCGCAACTCCAGCATCTCGGGCACCGGCACGAAGTCCTGCCGGCTGGCCGTGGGCAGCGGCACGGCAACAGACGGCGTGATCCTGTGCCCGTAGGGGTCCGGCCGGCTGGCTTTTCCAGCCTTGCAAAAGACCCCGGGCATCGGGCCTCTGGTGGCCGGTTAATCCCCGGGCCGGTGGTTCGTAACTCCTTGTCTCAATGGGTGTTGGAGTAGTCTCAGGCGCCGTGGTACATCCCTTGCTTTTTAGGGGGGCGACGATCACAACGGGTTCGTCGAAGGGGCCATGCTGGCAGGCAAGAACACACTTCAGACCGCGAGGGGAGTATGAGAAATCGGAAGGGCTTCACGCTGATCGAGCTGCTGATCGTGGTGGTCATCATCGGCATTCTTGCCGCCATCGCCATCCCGAAGTTCTCGACCACGAAGGACAAGGCCAAGCTGGCGTCGGTCAAGACCGATCTGCGCAACTACATGACGGCGCAGGAGGCCTACTTCTCCGACAATGCGACCTATGGCGCCGCGGCGCAGCTCCAGGCGGCCCCGTACAGCTTCACGTTGTCCACGGGCAACACCTTCTCGGCGAGCGCAGGCGCCCCGGCGACCTGGAGCGCCGCGGTGCAGAACGCGACTATCTCGGCCGGTACCAAGTCCTGTCAGGTGACCGTGGGCGGCGCCGCCGTGACCGACGGCGTGATCCAGTGCCCGTAGCAATGAATTGATGAGACGGCGGGGGGCGGCCGTGGGCCGCCCCTGCGCTCTCCTCCTCCCTTTCCCAGGCGACCATCATGCGAGGTAACCGAGGCTTCACGCTGATCGAGCTCCTGATCGTGGTCGTGATCATCGGGATCCTCGCGACCATCGCCATCCCGAAGTTTTCCTTGACCAAGGAGAAGGCGATCATCTCGCGGATGAAGTCGGACCTGCGGAACCTGGTGGCCTCGCAGGAAGCGTACACCACCGACAACCTCACCTACTACAACGGGGTGGTTCCCGCCGCGGCCCTGACCTACAACCCGTCGCCGGGCACGACCATCGCGCTGAGCGGTGTCACCGCTGCCGGGTGGGGCGCGACGGCCACGGCAACCGGGACCACTTGGACCTGTGCGGTCTACATCGGGACCGCGGCCCCGGTCGCCCCGGCGACTCTGGAAGGCGTTATCGCCTGCGGCCCCTGAACGTAGCGGCAAGATGGGGGTGGGATGTCTTTGGCCGGTGACCAAATTGTCCCGGCTTCTTGCTGTCTGGAATCCAGTCGATGCCTGTTCAACAGACTGACATAATCCCTTGCTTTATAAGAGATTATCTGAACATTTGTTGTGTCTATATCGTACAATAGTTGTCAGCAATTCCTTGAAGTGCGCTAGCGCCATGCGCTTAGGCCAGTCACCGGCTGGGGTGCGGGACTTGCTACTCTATCCTGCGGATAACTATGCGAACACTCAACGGGCGGCCCCTGCCGCAAGCCGGCTTCTCTCTCCTCGAGATGATGATCGCCGTCACGATCAGCGGTCTGCTGCTCGCGATTGTGATGCCCCGGGTCCAGGGTGCGACCACGGGCCTTGACGTCCAGGGTGCCCGGGCCGCCATTGCCAACCTCTACGCCCGGGCCCGGGTCACGGCGGTTCAGTCCCGGCGGACCACCACGCTCAACCTGAGCGGTTCGTCCGTCTGGATCACGTCACCCAGGGCGGTGGGCGGGCTGGACACCATCGGTTCGGTTACCAACCTGACGAACCAGTACGGCGTGGCCGTCACGGCGTCCGGCAACGTCAGCATCCTGCCGACCGGCCTGGTCAATGCCGGCACACCCGTCGTGATCAAGGTGACCAGGAGCGGCCGGTCCGACAGTGTCACGATCAGCGGATATGGACGGCTGAAATGAGCCACCGACGCGGCTTCACTCTGGTCGAGGTGCTGGTGGCGGTGGTGATCCTCGCGATCGGGATGATGGCCATGGCCGCGACCACGGGCGCGATCACCGGGACGCTCACCGTCAGCCGCAACGCCACCCAGGCGGCCCAGGTCGCCAGCCTCGCCATGGACCGTCTCCGGGCTGCCGCCAGCTCGACGACCCCCGGGTGCACGTCGGTTGGTTTCGCCAGTTCCGCGGCCGCCTCCACCCAGCAGGGCGTCACCCTCAACTGGGTCGTCCCGGCCAGCGGTTCGCTCCGCACCGTCCGGGTGATCGTCAGATATCCTATCGGTCGCGGCCGCACCAAGACCGACACCCTGGCCTCCAGCGTCGCCTGCCTCTGACCATGCGCAACTACCGTGGCTTCACGCTCATCGAGTTGCTGATCACCATGGTGATCATGGCGGTGGTCGGCAGCGCCATCACGTCAGTCATGCTGCGGTCGTTTCGGGTCTCCCAGTCGCAGCTGCAGACGGCTGACATGCAGGCCAATGTCCGGACCAGCGGCCTCGTCATGCCGCTCGAGTTCCGTGAGGTCGGCTACGACACCAACATTTCGACCGGGGCCGTGACCTCCGACCTGGAGTCCATCTCCGGCACCGAGATCCAGTTCCGGGCGATGCGGGGCTTCGCCTCTACCTGCGGCACGCCCAGCCTGACCTCCCTCCAGATCCGGAAGCCGGTCTATGGGATGCGCCGGCCCGCCCTGACGGACGGGTTCCTGCTCTTCGTGGAAAGCGACCCCAATACGCACATCGACGATCAGTGGATCCCGATGGTTGTCACGGCGGTCGACCAGACGCTCTGTGGTGCGGATTCGGCCATCACCCTGACGATGAGCACACCCCAGGTGGCGCCGGGCGTCAACCTCGCCCTGACCCAGGTGTTCGTGGGTGGTCCGGTGCGCTACTACGAGCGGATCCGCTTCGGTCCCTTCGTGGATGCCGACGGCAGGACCTACCTGGGCGCCCGCTCGGTCTCGATGGGCGAGGCGAGCTACCGCGCCGTCGCGGGTCCGATCGACGCGGCGACCGGGCTGTCGTTCCGGTACTTCGACAAGAACGAGGCCGTGCTCGATCCCGCCACCGCGGCACCGGCACGGGTGCGGGTGGTGGAAATCAACCTGCAGGGGCAGAGCCAGCGGGCGATCAACCTGGCGGGCTCGGCCAACCGCCAGCGGGGTTCGATGATCACGCAGACGCGCGTGGCGCTGCGAAACACACTGTCACACTGACCGCAGCGGAGGCAGGATGGGCACATCGCACCTGAAGAATGAACGGGGCATCGCCCTGGTGTTGGCCATATTTGCCACGGTGATCATTGGGGCGCTCGTGGCCGGGGCCTTCTTCGTCGGGCGGGTCGAGCAGCTGACGGGGTCGAATACCGTCTGGGCGACGCAGGCCTCGGGCGCGGCGGAAGCGGGTCTTGCCGATGCCCTGGCCACGATCGACGGGGTCACCTACAGCGCCATGCCGGTCTGGTCCTCCGCCTCGCCCACCGAGTACGCCATCGCCACCCGGACCGTGAACGGCATGCCGACCCTCGTCTACACCGACTCGGTCCGGCGGCTCAACAGCAGCCTGTTCCTGGTCCGGTCCACCGGGCGGAAGGTGACCGCCGGCGGAATGGTCCTGGCCTCGCAGACGCTTGCCCACTGGGTGCGCCTGGCCAAACCCACCATCGGCGTCAATGCCGCCGTGACGGTGCAGGACCCGATCACCTTCAACGGCAACTCACTGGACGTGACCGGGATCAACACGGCTCCGCCCGGCTGGACCGCCGCCGATTGCCCCACGGGGTATCCGGATGCCGGCAACACCGACGACCTGGTGGGCGTCCGGAGCTCGACGACCACTGGCGCAGGTGCATCGGACCTGAACAACATCTTCGGCTACCCCACCAAGGTGGTCGCGAACGATCCGACCATTACCTCGACGACCTTCGAGGACTTCCTCGACTACACCTTTGCGACCCTGGCGAACCAGCCCGGTGTGAAGGTGCTGCCGAACACCACCCCATACAACGGCGTGGGGCCGGTCGCTGACAACACCCAGACGCCGGCGGTCTGCGACAAGACCGCGCCGCTCAATTTGGGTGAGCCAACCCGTCCGGCTGTCGTGCCTCAATGCACCGGCTACTTCCCGGTCGTGCACGGCACCGGGGCCCAACTCAAGTTCGCCGCGGGTACCCGGGGGCAGGGAATTCTCCTCATCGACGGGGACTTCGAGATCGCGGGTGGCTTCGAATGGAGCGGACTGATCATCGTCCGCGGCAAGATGAAGATCACCGGTACTGGCAACAAGATTAGTGGTGCCATCCTCACCGAAGGGGTGAACGTGGCGACCGCCGGTTCGATCGCCGGCAACGCGACGATCAGCTACTCCAAGTGCGCCATCGACCGGGCCGTCCTGGGCTCGGCGGTGCCGCTGCCCCTGAGCCGCGGATACGCCCAACTGTACTGATTCTCTTCTGAGAAGAGCGCCACGGCCCGGGTGCAGAGTCCTGCACCGGGCCGTTGTCGTTCGGGTATCGATGCCGACGAATCCATCCCCACATTGGGCCCATGCGACGCGCGCTGGGTGGGTTCACGCTGGTCGAAGTAGTGGTCGCCCTGCTGCTGCTCTCCGTGGGGCTGTTGCCCGTCATCTATGGCGTGGGGGCCGGGATCGCGGCGGCCCGCCGAGGCACGGCGCGCTCCCGGGCGGCGCTGGCGCTGATGACCCGGATGGCTTTCCTCCAGCGTGAATCGGGACTGACCACGCCAAGGTGCGCCCGCCTGGTGTCGGGCCGGACCGACTCGCTTGGGCTCGACGAATCATGGTCGGTGTCCGGAAAGGACAGCCTCCGCACCGTCATCCTGAGGGTCCGTATCGCGCAGCCGCAGCGGCCGCTCGAAGATTCCGCCGTGGTCCGGATCAGATGCGCCTGAGACGGTGCGGAATGGTCCTCGCGGAGCTGGTCGTCGCGGCCACGCTGACGGTCCTCGTGGTTGGCCTCGCCTTGGGCGGCCTGGTCGGTCTGCAGCGGGGCGTCGCGCACCACGCCGAACGGGTAGCGCTCCAGAATGGGTTGCGGGCCGCCGCCCACCTGGCCCGGACGGAACTCCGTGACGCCGGTATCGGTGCCGGTGGCGACCTGATCAGTTTCTCCCCCACCAGCATCGTCTATCGCGCCGTGCGTGGCACCGGGCTCTCCTGCGGGCAGGATGCCGGATCGCTCCTCGTCTCCAGCGCCAGCCTCCGCGCCATTCGGCTGCCGTCGCCGGGCCGCGACAGCGTCCTGGTGCTGACCGGCGATGCCGCGCGCCCCGACTCCATGAGGTGGGTCATCGCGCCGCTCATGGCGGCGCCGCGGTCGGCTGTCTGTGCCGATGGAGCCCCGGCCCTGGCGCTGCCCATGGCACCGGCGGACATCGCGGTGGCGGGGATCCGTACGCCGGTGCGGATTGTCGAACTGATGGAGTTGCGACTGTACCGGAGCGGCCCGAGCTGGTGGCTGGGTCTCCGTTCCGTGAGCGGCGGGGAGACGATCCAGCCGACCGCCGGCCCGTTCGATGCCGACGGTGTCACCTTCCGTTTCCTCGACCCGGCCGGCACCGAGACCCTGGTTCCGGGTGACGTCGTGTCCGTGGAGATGCGGCAGCGGGGTCGGACGACGACGGAGCAGGGGGCCGGAGCAGCGGCATCGGGTGGCCCGTCCACCCGCGACTCCCTGGTGCTTTTGATTCCGCTCCGGAACGCCAGCCGATGACGAGCCGCCGTGGCCTTGCCCTGCTGCTGGCGCTGGTGGTCATCGTGCTCGGTGGTGCGGTGCTGGTGGCCGCCTTCGGCTGGACCCGGCTGGAGCTTCAGGCGGGGCGGGGATGGTCCGACCTGGCCGGCGCGGAAGCGGCTTCCCAGGCTGGCCTCGCCACGGCGATGACGGATCGGTCGGTCTGGCTGGGCCTGGGGACCGGGCAGTCGAGGTGGCTGGCCTCCGAGGCGGTCGGCTCCGCCGAATCGACCCGGGTCAGTGCCAGCCGGCTCAGCGATTCGCTGGCCCTGCTGTCCTCGGTGGGATGGCGCGGCAAGGCGTGGTCGGGGGTGACGCTCCTGGTCCGGCTCCAGCCGGATTCGGTGTGGGACAGCGCCTTCGGGGGTCCCCCTCTCTCGGCGGTCCCAGTTCGCGATCGAGCGTGGATCTCCCTGTTGCCACAATGACATAGCCAAGGGCGCCGTGCGGCCTCGTTCGGGCAACCCGAGAGACTTCTTGCGAAACGGCTTTCCGAATTGCCACCCGGGGAGATGCACCTCGGCCGACACTGCTACCTAAACCATTGTCGAGAAACGCATTTACGCCGTGGCTACCCACGGTGGCATAGCGGTTGCCCCGCTTGGTGCCGCACCAGCCAGTAGATGGTGGGGCGACCGGTGACCCGCAGGTGGCTCAGGATCAGTTCCTCAGGCGATTAAATATCGATTCTTGAAGGACTTGTCATCGCCACTTCAAGCATGTTCGTAGCTTGACAAACGGGCAGGTTTTCGGTAGCGTAGCGATTGATTTCCCACTTTCCTCACACAACTGAGCCGCTATGGGACTGCTCGGTCGTTCGCGGTCCACCGTGGGCCTCGACATTGGGAGCGGACTGATCAAGCTCGTCGTCATTTCCCATGGCGGCAGCGGTCCGACGTTGACCAAGGTCGCGTTCACCCAGGTCGTGGATGACGCAATCGTTGAAGGCGAAGTCATGGACCCGGGGATCGTGGCCGACGCGATCCGGGGCCTCTTCGCCTCCGCCGGGGTCAAACCGAAAGACGTCGTGACCGCCGTGGGCGGGCGCGACGTGATCATCAAGAAGATCTCGATGGACCGGATGAAGGAGTCCGAGGCCCGCGAGGTGATCCGCTGGGAGGCCGAGCAACACGTGCCATTCGACATGGATAACGTCGAGCTCGATTTCCAGATCCTGGATCCCGAGGGGGAGGGCCTGCAGATGACGGTCCTCCTGGTCGCCGCCAAGCGCGAGCTGGTGGAAAACAAGCTCGCCCTCCTGTCGGAGGTCGGCATCGGGCCGAGTATCATCGACGTGGACGCCTTCGCCCTGCATAACGCCTTCGAGGTGAACTACCCGGAGGCGATGAAGGGCGTGGTCGGCCTGGTCAACATCGGCCACGAGATGACCAACGTCAACATCCTCGAGGATGGGGTCCCGATCCTTACCCGCGACCTGCCGGTGGGCACCCGCCGGTTCCGCGAGGACCTGATGCGCGAACGCGGGATGTCGGCCGAGGCGGCCGATCGGCTGCTGCAGGGCCACGAAGTCAGCGACCTGCTGGCACCCTTCGTCGAGGCCCGGGCCGAGGATCTGGCGGTCGGCATCGAACGGGCCGCGGCCTTCCTGCAGACATCCACCCGGTCGAGCACCGGCCTGACCCGCCTCTTCACGTCCGGCGGCGGGGCCCGTATCCCCGGCCTCGGCAAAGCCATCGCCGACCGTCTCCGGCTGCCGGTGCAGCTGGCCAATCCAATCGAGCGGCTCCAGGTGGCCGACGGGGTCTTTGACGCCATGAACGTCGACGAGGTGGCCCCCTTGCTGATGCTCCCGATCGGCCTCGCCTTACGGACGGCCGCATGACCTCTGCCCATTGCGGGTGATATCGCCATGATGATCACCGTAAACCTCCGAGCAGGCAGCCGGCGCAGCAGGGGCGGCAGTTTATCGCTGGCCTCCGGCCTCGCCTGGGTCAAAGGCCTTGGCTCCGTGGTCAAGGACCCGCTCCGGATCCTGGCTGTCGTAGCCTGGCTTGGCGTCATCGGCTTCCTCGGCTGGTCGTTCCTGCGGACCGGGAGCCAACTGGGCGAGCTCGAGCCGAAGATCACCCAGATGCGCGCCGAGCATAAGCGCTTCCATGAGTTCCTGGCCCAGAAGAAGAAGGAAGAAGCGGTCCGGGACTCGATCCTGACGCAGATCCGGACCTTGAAGGACGTCGATGCCGATCGGTACGTCTGGCCGCATATCCTGGACGAGGTCGCGCAGGCGCTGCCGACGTACACCTGGCTGGTCGATCTGAGCCCGGTCGTGGTGCCGCCGCAGGCCGTGGCGGCCGCCGCCGACACGAACCTCGCGCCCAGCGCGCCGCCGCCGGTGGAGGTCCAGATCACCGGCCGGACGGTGGACATCCAGGGGTACACCCGTTTCATGCGGCAGCTCGAGGAATCACCGTGGCTCGGGAACGTCACCGCCGTGTCCGCGACCACCGTGGTCGAGCGCGGCCGGGCCGTGACGGCATTCGTCCTGAGGGCGACATTCATGCGGCCCGACGCCAGTCAAATCCAGACGGTCCCCGTGGCCGAATCGGTGGTGAGGTAACCCATGGCATTCATGGACAATCCCCGCTCCGCCCCCGCGCTGGCCATCGTCTTCGCGGCGCTGATCGGCTACATCGGCTACTCAGGCGAAGGCCTGTCGCTCATCGGCGTGTCGGGCACGAAGGGCCGGGCGGCCCAGGTCACGGCGCTGGAGGACACGGTCAGGACGCTGGCGGCCTCCATCGACAGCGCCAAGCGCGAGCTGGCGCGGGGTTCGATCGAGGACATCCGCGCCCGGGTCGGCGAGTATCGGTCTACCCTCAGCCTGCTGCGCCAGTTCGTGCCGGAGCAGAACGAGGTGCCGAACCTGCTCGATGACATCTCCAGCCGCGCCAAGATCCGCGGCGTCAATCTCGCCGCCGTGGTGCCGCAGCCGGTCCAGGCCGGTCCGGCACCGTTCGACACCTACAGCTACGAAATGTCTGTGATCGGCCGATATGACCAGATCGGCGGGTTCCTCGCCGACGTAGCCGGCCTGCGCCGGATCATCGTCCCGATCGAGGTGAAGATGGCCTCCGCCGACCTGTCCAAGGCCAAGGCCCTTGGCGACACCACCAGCGCCATGCTGGAAGCCAAGTTCAAGGTGCGGACGTTCGTGAAGTCCGCAGGAGCGGCCGATGAGAACTAGCGCGTCCGGGCTGGCCCTTGCCGTGATCATCCTGTCGGCGTGCGGTGGCGCCAAGGAAGACCAGGCGGCCGCGCCGGAACCGGTGGTGGCGCGCCGCCGTGCCGCCGCGGACACCGCGGCCCCGGCTGCCGAGGCTGGCCCGCTCACCCGCGAGGTCTTCAGCTACAGCGGCGGGAGCCGCGATCCCTTCGTATCGCTGCTCGCGTCCGCCAGCGTGGGCCCCGAGCTGCCTGACCTGACGCTGGTGGCGATCTATATCGACCAGCGGGAACCGGACCGGAGCGTGGCCGTGCTGCGCGAGAAGGTCACCGGCAAGCGATACAATCTCAGGGCCGGTGACCGGCTCAGCCGCCTCCGGGTCGTTGGGATCCGCGAGCGGGATGTGGACTTCATCGTGGACGATTTCGGTGCGGAGCGCCGCGAAACGCTCTCGCTCCGCAAGCCGAAGGAGGAGCAGACACCATGACGCGATTGCACCGTTTGACGCTCGCGGCACTCGTGCTGGCCGCCGTTACCGCCCGGCCCGCGCCCGCAGCCCCTGCGGTCGAGGGCCAGGTCGTCGCGGTCAGCCTGGTGCCATCACCCGGCCGAGCCGAACTGATCGTCCACGTCCGCGGGTCGGTCAATGTCCGCGACTTCATGCTGAGCAATCCGTTCCGCCTGGTCCTCGACCTGGCCGGCGCGACGCTCACGACTCCCGCCGAGCCGATCTATGACGGCGTGGCCCGGGCCGGCATCGTGAACATCCGGGTCAAGCAGTACTCGCCCGGAATCGTCCGCGTCGTCCTGGAACTCGATCGCGAGCGCACCTACACGGTGGAGCAGGACGGCGAAGCGGTCCGGGTCTCCTTCGGCGCCGACCAGACGTTCCTGGCCTGGTCCACCGGCATGCCCGCCGCGTCCCTGAATTCCGCCGCCGCGTCCACGACCACGGAAGCCAGCTATCTGGCGGCCATGCCATCGTCCCGGCCCGCGCCGGTCCGGGCGGTGCCGACGCAGCGCGCCGAGCCCCGGATCACGGTCACCTGGGACAAGGCCGACATCAACGACGTCATCTCCGGATTCTCAGCCCTGAGTGGCCGGACCATCATCCTGGGCAAGGGGGTCACCGGCACGATAACCGCCGAGATCCGTGACAAGCCCTGGTCGCAGGCGTTCCAGGCCATCCTCGCTTCGCAGGGGCTGTCCGCCCAGGAGATGCCCGGTGGCATCATCCGGGTCGACGCGCCGCAGACGCTGGCCGAACTCGACTCGCTCGAGCCGCTCGAAACCAGCGTGCTCCGGATCAACTACAGCCAGGCCGGCGCGATCGCGGCCTCGATCAAGGGGATTCTTACCAAGAACCGCGGCAACGTGGTGGCCGATACCGGCACCAACTCGCTGATCGTGACCGAGACCAAGTCGCGGCTCCGCTCGGTCATAGACTTCGCCAAGGGGCTCGATATCCGGACCCCACAGGTGTCGATCCAGGCGAAGATCATCTTCGTGGACCGGACCGACATCGAGCAGCTCGGCGTCAAGTACGACCTGGGCAGCAAGGACCAGTTCTTCAATAAACTGATTCAGCGCCCGGATCCGAATGGCGAACCAGGGGCCACCTATCCGCCGAACGTCAACATCATCGATCTCGGCGGCAACACGGTGTCCTCGATCGCCAACGCCGGCGCCGAGATCTCGCAGTCGGCCATTGACCTGATCTTCTCGACGGCGCTGGGCGGCTTCACCCTGACCACGTTCCTGTCCGCCCTCGAAAGGGTCGAGCTCTCGGACGTGCAGGCGGAGCCACTGATCACCACGCTCGACAACAAGAAGGCCGACATCCTGGTTGGTGAGGAAGTCCCGGTGCGGATCGTGGACTACAGCTCTGCCGGGGCGGGACAGCAGCCCCGCTCGACCGTGCAGTTCAAACAGACCGGTATCCGCCTGACCGTGACGCCGCACGTCACCAACAACCGCCAGGTGCTGATGAGCGTCTACACCGAACGGTCGCGGGTCAAGGAGCTGGTCCAGGCCGACCTCGGCTACACCATCGAAAAGCAGACCACCGAGAACCAGCTGCTGGTCAACGACGGCGAGACGGCGGTGATTGGTGGCCTGACCGTGACCACCGTGCAGCGGAACCGGAGCGGTATCCCGCTGCTGTCGAGCCTGCCCCTGATCGGCGCTCTGTTCAGCTTCACGAGCAACACCGAGCAGCGCCGGGACCTCATCATCCTGATCACCCCCCGGATCGTGGACGAGGGCGAGCCCAACGGCAGCAACTGATCCGCCACCCCTCCGCGTCACCCCCGAGCCCGGCCCCGTGCCGGGCTCGTTATTTTAAGTCTCCTCCAGGAGAGCGACGTGCGACTGCGATTCACCACCGCCGGCGAATCCCACGGCCGGGCCCTGCTGACCATCGTCGAAGGACTGCCGGCGGGGATGCCCGTGTCCGCCGAAGCGGTCAACCGCGAGCTCCGACGGCGGATGCAGGGGTACGGCCGGGGGGCGCGTATGGCCATCGAACAGGACGCCATCGAGTGGCTGTCCGGGGTCCGGGCCGGGGAAACGCTCGGATCCCCCGTCGCCATGATGATCCCGAACCGCGACTGGGCCAACTGGGTAGACGTCATGGCCCCCGAAGGGGAGGGGGAGCTGCGCCGCCGGCGGGTGACCCGGCCCCGCCCGGGCCACGCCGACCTGGTGGGGGTCCTCAAATACGACCGGGCCGACGCCAGGGATATCCTCGAGCGGGCCAGTGCGCGGGAGACCGCGGCCCGGGTCGCGGCCGGGGCCCTGGCCCGGCGGCTGCTCGAGGAGTTCGGCGTGGAGCTCGGAAGTCACGTGGTCGGTCTTGGCGGGGTGCAGTTGCCTTCTCGCCCGGCCACCGCCCTCCCGGTGCCGCTAAACCAGGCCGCCGACGCCTCGCCGGTGCGGGTGCTCGATGCCACCGCCGAAGCCGAGATCATCCGGCGAATCGACCAAGCGACGCGGGCCGGGGACACGCTCGGCGGCGAGGTCGAGGTCGTCGCGCGCGGGGTAGTCATCGGGCTCGGGAGCCACGTCAGCTGGGACCGGAAGCTCGACGGGCGGCTGGCCGGGATGCTGATGTCCATCCCCGCCGTGAAGGGCGTCGAGATCGGGCTCGGCTTTGATGCTGCCTGTCGCCCCGGCTCCGGGGTTCATGATCCGATCGCGGCGATTACGGCCGGCCTCGCCAGTGATCCGCGGGGCGGCTTCCAGCGGCTGACGAACCACGCCGGCGGCCTCGAGGGAGGTATGACCACCGGCGAACCCCTCGTGGTCCGGGTGGCCATGAAACCCATCTCGACGCTCATGTCACCACTCAGGACCGTGGATCTGGCCTCGGGTGCCGAGGCCAATGCCCAGAGCGAGCGGTCGGATGTGACTGCGGTGCCGGCCCTGGGAGTGATCGCGGAGGCCGTGGTGGCGCTGGTGCTCGCCGACGCGATGCTGGAGAAGTTCGGCGGTGATTCGCTGGGCGAAATGCGGCGCAACTACGACGGCTATCTCGCTGCGCTGGGCCAGCGGTGGGACGAGATGCGCCGCGCCGACCGGCCCGCGGAGGGGTGACGATGACGGCTCGCCACATCGTCCTGGTCGGCCTCCCCGGCGCGGGGAAGTCGGTGGCGGGCCGGATTCTCGCCACCCTGCTCGGGACCGCATTCACCGATCTGGACGAGGTCATCATCCGGGAGACGGGCAGCACCATCCCCGAACTCTTCGCCCGGGGGGGCGAGGCGGCCTTTCGGCTGCTGGAGCGCGACGCGATGGCCCGCGCGCTGGCGGCCCCGGCCCACGTCATCGCGCCGGGCGGCGGCTGGGCGGCGCAGCCTGGCAACCTCGAAGGCGCCCAGGCCGGATCCTCCCCCCTGGTCGTCTACCTGAGCGTCAGTCCCGAGGTCGCGGCGGCACGGCTCGAGGAAGCCCGTGACCGCCCGCTCCTGAAGGGCGACCCGCAGCACCGGCTGGGACAGCTGCTGCAGGCGCGGGAGCGCTACTACCAGCGGGCTGCGGTCGAGGTGGCGACCGACGCAATGACCCCGTCGCGGGTGGCGGAGGCGATCGCGGTCGTGGCCCGACAGAGCGGGGGCTGGTGAGGTGCGGTCGTGATGCCTGACGCCGCCCGCACCGCCACGGTGGTCGGCGGGGGCCTGGCGGGCTCGGAGGCCGCCTGGGCACTGGCCAGCCGCGGGATCCGGGTCGAACTGCACGAGATGCGCCCGGGCACTGCGACGCCGGCACACCAGACCGGCCGGCTGGCCGAGCTGGTCTGCAGCAACTCCTTCAAGTCGGTGGAGCTGGTCAACGCTCACGGCCTGCTCAAGGCCGAGCTGCGCGGGCTCGGCAGCCTGCTGCTGGCATGCGCCGAGGAGGCGCGCGTGCCGGGTGGCGCGGCGCTGGTGGTGGATCGGGATCTGTTCTCGGGCCTGGTCGACCGGCGACTCCGCTGCCATCCCAACGTGACGGTGGTGGCGGGCGAGGTCTGGGATCTGCCCGAGCCCGGCATCGTGGCGACGGGGCCGCTCACCTCGGAGCGGCTCGCGTCGACGATCGCCGCCCGGCTCGGCACCACGGCGCTGTCATTCTATGACGCGATCGCACCGATCGTCGCCGACGAATCGCTCGATCATGGGGCGCTCTATCGGCTCAGCCGCTATGGCAAGGGCGACGGGGACGACTACCTCAACGCCGCGCTCACGCGGGATGCCTACCAGGCCTTTCTCGATGCGCTGACCGCGGCCGACCAGTATCACGGCCACGATTTCGACGAAGTGCCGTACTTCGAAGGCTGTCTCCCGATCGAGGAGATGGCCTCGCGCGGCCGGGAGACCCTTCGCTTCGGGCCGATGAAGCCGGTGGGACTGCCGGACCCGAAAACCGGGCGGGAGCCCTGGGCGGTGGTGCAGCTGCGGCGGGAGGACAAGGCGGGGCAGATGTGGAACCTGGTGGGCTGCCAGACGCGGCTCCGGATCCCTGAGCAGCAGCGCGTCTTCCGGATGATACCGGGACTGCTCGAAGCCGAATTCCTCCGGTACGGCAGCATCCACCGGAACTCGTACATCAACAGTCCGGCCTCGCTGGGGCCCGGTCTCAGTACCCGCGACGGGGCCGGGGTCTTCTTCGCGGGCCAGATCACCGGCGTCGAGGGATACACCGAGTCGCTCGGCACGGGCATCCTCGCCGGGATCAACCTGGCCCGGCATCTCGAGGGGCGGCCGCCCGTGGCGCCACCGCCCACCACCATGCTGGGCGGACTGCTCCGCTACCTGCGCGACGCCGACCCGAAGCACTTCCAGCCGATGAACGCCAACTTCGGCCTGCTCGACCCGCTCCCGGCTCGGGTGAAGAAAGCGGACAGAAGGGCCGCTCTGGCGGAACGAGCGGTGGCGGACTTCGCGGCCTGGGTTGGGACGCTATGACGGTGAGACGGTCGAACCGTCGGGTAGCTGACTTTCTCGCGTTCCTCGAGAAAGAGCGCCACACCTCCGAGCACACGGTCAAGGCCTATCGGCGAGACCTCGAGGCCTTCACGACCTTCTGCGACCGGCATTACGGTGGCGACTGGGACTGGGAGCGGGTCGATCGCCTGGGTCTCCGCGGATTTCTCGGCGAGTTCGAGCGCAAGGGGCTGTCCCGGCGCACCGCCGCACGGGCCCTCTCGGCGGTGCGGAGTTTCTACAAGTTCCTCCAGGTCCACCACAACCTGGTCAGGAACCCGGTGCGGTCGGTACGGAGCCCGAAACTCGACAAACGGCTGCCCTCGTATCTCCGGCAGGACCAGACCGAGGCGGTCTTCGCGGCCGCGCAGGAGGCCGCGGCGGAGGGCGCCTTCGACTCCCTCCGTGACCTGGCCATGCTGGAGCTCTTCTATTCGAGCGGGATCCGGCTCTCGGAACTTCGCAACCTCGACCTCGGCGGGCTCGACCTGCTGGCCGACCAGGTGAAGGTGCTCGGCAAAGGCCACAAGGAGCGGATCGTGCCGATCGGCTCGAAGGCGGTCATGGCGCTGCGCCGTTATCTTGACGCCAGGGCGGCCGTGGCCAGGCGTCCCGGGGCGGACCGGCTGGCGGTGTTCCTGAGCGGGCGGGGACGCCGGCTGGCGCCGTCCACGGTGCAGCGCCGGATCCACCGGCTCTACGCCCTCGGTGGCGCGGAAGGATTCCGGGTGCACTCGCTCCGCCATTCCTTCGCGACCCACCTGATGGACGCGGGCGCGGACCTGCGGAGCGTCCAGGAAATGCTCGGCCACGCCTCGCTGACGACGACGCAGATCTACACGCATACCAGCGTCGAGCGGCTGAAGCAGGTCTACCGGAAGTCGCACCCGAGGGGAGGGTGAGCACCATGGGGTTTCACGGAACGACCATCCTGACGGTCCGGAAGAACGGTCATGTCGCCCTCGGTGGCGATGGCCAGGTCAGCTTCGGTGACACCATCTTCAAGTCCCAGGCGACCAAGGTGCGCTCGCTCAAGGGCGGCCGCGTGCTCGCCGGGTTTGCCGGCAGCGTGGCCGACGGGCTCACGCTGTACGAGAAGTTCGAGGAAAAACTGGACCGCTACCCCGGCAATCTTCCGCGTGCCGCGGTGGAGTTGGCCAAGGACTGGCGGAGTGACCGGGTCCTGCGACGGCTCGAGGCGCTGCTGATCGTCGCCGATCAGGACCACAGCTACATGGTGAGCGGCGGGGGCGAGCTCATCGAACCCGACGACGGCATCCTGGCGATCGGCTCGGGTGGCACCTACGCCCTGGCCGCGGCCCGGGCCCTCCTGCCCGATCCGGCCGTCTCCGCTCGCGAGATGGTGGAGCGGTCGCTCAGGATCGCCGCCGACATCTGCGTCTTCACCAATCAACACGTCAGCGTGCTCGAACTGTGACGACGCCGGCCGTCCCCGATCCCGACCAGCCGGCCGAGGCGCCGCTCCCCTGGCTGGAGGAGCTGCCGCCGCGCCAGATCGTTGCCGAGCTGAACCGGTTCATCGTGGGCCAGGATGCCGCCAAGAAGGCGATCGCCATCGCGGTGCGGAACCGGTGGCGCCGGGGCCAGGCGCCCGACGACATCCGGGACGAGATCACACCATCCAACATCATCCTGATCGGCCCGACCGGTGTCGGCAAGACCGAGATCGCCCGCCGGCTGGCCCGGCTGGCCGGCGCGCCCTTCGTCAAGGTAGAGGCCTCGCGCTTCACCGAGGTGGGCTACGTCGGTCGCGACGTTGAGTCCATGGTCCGGGAACTGGTGGATGCCGCCATCAACCTGGTGCGCACGGAGCGCGAGGACGAGGTCATCGGCCAGGCGGAGCAGCGGGCCGAGGAGCGGCTGCTCGATCTACTGCTGCCGCCCCAAGCGACCCTGCCGGCTCCGGCGGGGGAAGAGGCCGACGCCCTGGAGAGCGGGGAACGCGTCTTCATCGCCGGGCCGGCCGGGAGCGTGGTGGCCGGCACCCCGGAGGAGCAGCGGCGGGAGCGGTCACGCGAGAAGCTCCGCCAGATGCTGCGGGACACCAAGCTCGAGGAGCGCGAAGTCGAACTCGAGATCGTGCCCCAGGCCTTCCCTTCCTTCGAGGCGCTCCAGCAGCCACCGGGGATGGAGGGGCCGGACGTCAACTTCTGGGAGATGTTCCAGGAGATGATGCCGAAGCGCAAGAAGCGCCGTACCGTGCGGGTGGTCGAAGCGCGGCGGATCCTGATCGACGAGGAACTGAAGCACCTGGTGGACCAGGACGACGTGGTCAACGAGGCGCTCGACCGGGTCGAGAACCACGGCATCCTGTTCATCGACGAGATCGACAAGATCGCGGGGGAGCGCTCCCAGACCGGCCCCGACATCTCTCGCGAGGGCGTTCAGCGGGACCTGCTGCCGATCGTGGAGGGTGCCACGGTGCAGACCCGATACGGCTACGTCCGCACCGATCACATCCTCTTCATCGCCGCCGGCGCCTTCCATGTGAGCAAGCCCTCGGACCTGATCCCCGAACTGCAGGGGCGCTTCCCGATCCGGGTGGAGCTGACGCCGCTGACGGAGCATGATTTCGTGCGGATCATGACCGAGCCCGAGAACGCCATCACCAGACAGTACCGGGCGCTGGTGGCGGCGGAGGGGGTGGAGCTCGAGTTCAGCGAGGACGCGATCCGGGCGATCGCGCGGATCGCGGCCCAGGCCAACGAGCGGGTCGAGAACATCGGGGCACGGCGGCTCCAGACCGTCATGGCCGCGCTCATGGAGGACCTGCTCTTCGACCTGCCCAATCCCGCCACGACCCGTGTCCAGATCGACGCCGCCCAGGTGAACGAGCGGCTCGCCAAGGTCATCGGCGACGATGACCTGCGGCGCTACATCCTCTGACGAGCCGGCCAGCCGATGCCCAAGCGTGATCTTCTCTCGATCGCCGACCTGACCGCCGCCGAAGTCGACCGCCTGATGGACCTGGCGGCGGCGATGAAGGGCGGGCGCTTCGCCGGCAAGCCGCTGCAGGGGAAGACCCTGGGGATGGTCTTCGCCAAGAGCTCCACCAGGACCCGTGTCTCCTTCGAGGTCGGGACCTACCAGCTGGGCGGGCACGCCCTCTTTCTGTCGTCGCGCGACATCCAGCTCGGTCGGGGGGAGCCGATCCGTGATACGGCGCGGGTGCTCTCGCGCTACCTCGACGGCATCATGATCCGGACCTTCGCGCACGCCGACGTCGAGGAGCTGGCGCGCTACGCCACCATCCCCGTCATCAACGGACTGACCGACCTGCTCCATCCCTGCCAGGTGCTCGCCGACCTGCTCACCGTGCGTGAGGCGATCGGCGGGTGGGAGGGAAAGGTGGTGGCCTGGATCGGTGACGGGAACAACATGGCCAACAGCTGGATCAACGCGGCCGGGCTGCTCGGCTTCGAGCTGCGGCTCGCCTGCCCGGTGGGGTACGAGCCCAATGGGGAGATCCTGGCGCGGAATGGCGGGATTGCCGCGGGCCCTGCGGGCCCTCGCCATGACAGGATCCGGGTGGTGCGCGACCCGGCCGAGGCGGTTGAGGGCGCTGACGTCGTCACTACCGACGTCTGGGCCTCGATGGGCCAGGAGGCAGAGGCCGAAGCGCGGCGGGTGGCGTTTGCCGGATACATGGTGGACGAGGCGCTGATGGGCCGGGCGGCGCCCGGCGCGATCTTCCTGCATTGCCTCCCCGCCCATCGCGGCGAAGAAGTGAGCGACGCTGTCATTGAAGGCCGCTGCTCCCGCGTCTGGGACCAGGCGGAGAACCGGCTCCACATCCAGAAGGCCCTCCTCGCCGCCCTGATGGGCGACGCCTCCGTGAGATTCTCATGACCGAATCGCTCAAGCGCACTCCGCTGTACGACGCCCACGTCGCCCTCGGCGCCAAGATCGTGCCCTTCGCGGGGTACCAGATGCCGGTCCAGTATCCCGGCGGCATCATGGCGGAGCACCAGGCCGTCCGCACCAGCGCGGGCATCTTCGACGTGTCCCACATGGGTGAGTTCGAGGTGACCGGCCCGGACCGGAACGCGTTCGTGAATCGGGTCACCTGCAACGACATCTCGGTGCTCGAGAGCGGCGGCGTCCAATACTCGGCCATCCTGACGGACGAGGGGACCTTCGTGGACGATTGCACGATCTACCGCTACGACGACAAGATCATGATCGTTGTCAACGCGTCCAACCGGATGAAGGCGTGGGAGCACATCGTCGAACTGAAGAAGGGCGCCAACGTCCGGCTGCGTGACATCTCCGACGACATCGGCCTGCTGGCCGTGCAGGGGCCCCGGGCGGAGGCCCTGATGCAGCCGCTGGCCGACCTGCGCCTCGCCGAGATCGGCTACTACCGGCATGTCATCGGCCAGATCGCCGGGGTGTCGTGCTTCCTCTCGCGGACCGGCTATACCGGCGAGGACGGCTTCGAGTTGTACTGCCGCGGCCGCGATACGGTGCCGCTCTGGGACGCCCTTACGGCGGCCGGCGCCCAACCGATCGGGCTGGGTGCCCGCGACTCGCTCCGGCTGGAGATGGGCTACGCGCTCTACGGCAACGACATCGATGACACCATCACGCCGCTTGAGGCCGGCCTCGGCTGGATCGTGAAGCTGGACAAGGGGTCCCCCTTCATGGGCCTCGAGGCGCTCAAGTCGCAGAAGCTTCGTGGGGTGACCCGCAAACTGGTCGGCTTCCGGCTGCTCGACCGCGGCATTCCGCGGCATGGCTACCCGGTCTGGTGCGATGGGCGCCTGGTGGACATCGTGCGGAGCGGCGGCCAGAGCCCGTCGCTCGGCGTGGGGATCGGCACCACCTTCCTGCCGCCGTCATCGGCGGCGGTCGGCACCAGGTTCGAGATCGACTGCCGCGGCCAGCGCCTCGCGGCCGAGGTGGTCAAGCGTCCATTCTATACGAAGGGCAGCGTGAAGAAGTAGTTGCGAGTCGCGGTCCTCACCATCAGCGACGCCTGCTCGCGCGGCGAGCGGACCGACACCTCCGGTGAGCGGATCGCCGGCTGGGTGAAGGAGCACCGGTACCGTCTGGCGGCCCGGGCGCTCGTGCCCGACGACACGCTGGAGATCGCCCGGACCATCGCGGTCTGGGCCGACACCGACACCGCCGACCTGGTGCTGACCACCGGGGGCACCGGCCTCACCGATCGCGACGTGACCCCCGAGGCTACCCTGGCCGTGCTCGAGAAGCAGGCTCCCGGCATCGCCGAGGCGTTGCGGATGACCGTCTATCCCCGGTTTCCGCGCGCGGCCCTCTCGCGCGGCGTGGCCGGCGTGCGCGGCCGCACCCTGATCGTCAACCTGCCCGGCAGTCCCAGTGGCGTGAGCGATGGTCTGAACGTCCTGGACGTCTTCGTCGAGCACGCCGTGGACCTGGTCCGAGGAGTGCGCACCGACCACAACGGGGGAGAGCCGACCGCCCCATGACCGCCCGGATCCTGCTCACCATGGACGACCTCGAGACGGCCGTGCCCCTCAACGCCGCGCTCGAAGCCGCCGGGTATACCACGGCGATGGTGTCCGCCATGGATGACGCGCGGGCCGCGCTCCGGCGGGCGCAGCCCGATCTCGTGATCTTCACCGGCGCGGTGCACGAGGCGCCGGCGCTCCAGCTGGCGGCCCTGGCGCGAGACCGGGAAATCTTCATGCTGGCGCTGCTTGAGCCGACCGATTCCCAGCGGGGGGACCGGATCGCCCGGCTCGGCGTCAGCGAAACGATGATGAAGCCGGTCCGGCTCGACGATGCCGTCGCCACGGCCCGCCGCCTCCTGGACCGGCAGCGCCTGCAGCAGCGCACCGGCATCAGCGGCCACAGCCCGCCCATTCAGGAAGTGCTGGTCAAGATCGAACAGATGGCGCCGGTGTCCAGCACGGTGCTGATCCAGGGCGAATCGGGCACGGGCAAGGAACTGGTCGCCAAGGCGATCCACGACCTGTCCCCGCGGCGGGGAAAACCCTTCATCGCGGTCAACTGCGCCGCGCTGCCCGAGACGCTGCTCGAGTCGGAGCTGTTCGGCCACGAGAAGGGCGCCTTCACTGGCGCCGCGGAACGGCGGCTGGGACGGTTCGAGTTGGCTGACACCGGTACGATCTTCCTCGACGAAATCGGGGAGATCCCGCTTTCCACACAGGTCAAGCTGTTGAGGGTGCTGGAGAGCCGGACCTTCTTCCGCGTCGGTGGCACCCAACCCATCAAGGTGGACGTACGCGTGGTGGCGGCGACCAACCGCCAGCTCCGGGAGCAGGTCGCGCTCGGCGAGTTCAGGGATGACCTCTACTACCGGCTCAACGTCCTCAACATCTATCTGCCACCTCTGCGCGAGCGCCGCGAGGACATCCCCCTGCTCGTGGCCCGCGTCATCCATGAGTTCTCGGAGACGCACGACCGCCCCTTCCGCGGGATCACGGCCGAGGCGATGCAGCGTCTCGTGTCGGCGCCCTGGCCTGGTAACGTCCGTCAGCTCCGGAACCTGATCGAGTCCATGGTGGTCCTGGCGCCCGGCACCGAGATCGGGCCGTCCGATATCCCCCCCGACATCTTCGATGGCGCCCCCACCGTCCTGCCCGTCCTGGCCCACCCCAGGGGACCGGAAGGGGATCCCCAGCAGCTCGGTTTCGTCCTCCGGAGCCTCCTGGATTTGCGCCTGCAGGTGGAGGAACTCCGGCGCCGGCTGGACGAATCCGGGTCGAGGGTCCAGGTCATCGAGGTCGCCGAGCCCCTCAGGCACCCCGCCTTCGAGGTCGAAAAGGAGCCGGACCGAGTGCTCTACCGGTCTGGCATGACGATGGCAGAGGTAGAGAAGGCGGCGATCGAGGCGGCCCTGGCGGAGCACCAGGAAAACCGCCGTTTAGCCGCCGAAACGCTCGGAATCGGGGAGCGGACGCTCTATCGGAAGATCAAGGAGTACCATTTACGGTAGTTCGAGCCGTCCCGGTGGCTCATTTCTAGTCAGCCGATTGGTTGACACCTCGTGGTCGTGTTGGGATATTTCATTGTCCCGACCATACTTGGGCGGGGTCACTTGAAGTTCGTTGTAGACCAGGAAGGTTGTGTCGGTTGCCTCGCGTGCGTGCGAGTCTGCCCGACCGGGGCCATCGCGGTATCGGCGGAAGCCGTTCCGGTCAGCATCCGGGACGACTCCTGCATCCGGTGCGGCGACTGCCTGGCGGCCTGCCCCCACGACGCGATCGATGTGGTGGGGCAGCTCCAGCTGGCTCTGGGGTTTGCCGGACGGCCCGACACGGTCCTGATCCTGGGCACCGAGGCGCCGGTGCACTTCTTCCCGGCGACCCCGGAGCAGGTCGTGAACGCCTGCTACGCGGCGGGGTTCCCCGTGGTATCACGGGGCGTCTTGGGCGACGAGTTGGTGGCGGAGGAGTACCTCCGGCTGTGGGAGGAAGAGCGGTGGGGGACGATGATCCGGTCCACCGACCCGGTTGTGGTGGCGGCCATCGGGCTCGACTACCCGGAGTTGATCCCTTACCTGGCGCCGGTTTCCACGCCCCCGGTCGCCGAGGCCCGCTACCTCCGGACCTTGGGCGGAAGCAAGCTGGATGTCGTGTACGCCGGCGAGTGGCCGATAACCGGCCAGGACGACCTGGTGGCGGCGATCACCTTCGCTGATCTGGCCGAGGTGTTCCGGGTCCGCGGCGTGGAAGTGGGGGCGCAGCCCACGGTCTTCTCGAGGGTGCCCCAGGAGCGGCGGCGCCATCTGGGTCTGGCGGGCGGGTTTCCGGCCAGCTGGCTGATGCAGGGCAGGCCCGACGTCCCCCGGGTGCGGCGGATCCACGGGCTGGAGGGCCTGAAGGCCCTCGCTCGGGCGGTGACGGTCGATCGGATCGACCTGGGCTTTGTGGACCTGCTTTCGTGTGAGGGCGCCTTGGATCACCCGGTGGCGGGTCCCAAGGACCAGCTCTTCTGGCGGCGGGCGGTGGTGCAGGTGACCGAGCCGCCGAGGAGCCGGTTGCCGGTGCTGGACCCGGCGGTGCGGTCCTGCGTGGGGGCGACGTTCCCGATCCAGGCCCCGCAGCCCGCGGCCGATCCGGGCGATGTCCAGGCGGTTCTGGGCCAGATTGGCCTGGGGCCCAGCGGCACCCCTTGGGACTGCGGGGCCTGCGGGTATCGGACCTGCAGGGAATTCGCGGAGGCGGTGGCGCTGGAACGGAGCACGCTCCGGATCTGCCCGCCCTACCTGGCGCGGTGGGCCGAGGAAAGCCAGCTCCAGGCCGCGACCGACCTGCTGACCGGGCTGGCGTCGAACCGGGTCATTCTGGACCGGCTGACGCAGGAGATCGAGCGGAACAAGCGGTCGGGGGAGCGATTCGGCCTGCTGTTCCTGGATCTGGACCAATTGAAGCCGCTCAACGACCGGTACGGTCACGAGGCGGGCAATGTGGTCCTGCGGACGGTGGGCGCCGAGATCCGGTCCACCCTCCGGCTTTCGGACTTGGCGGCCCGGTATGGGGGGGATGAATTCGTGGTAGTGTTGCCACGAACCGACAGGCCGGGCGCACACCGTGTGGCGGAGGCGCTACGGTCTGGTGTGGAGCGGCTGGGACACCGGCTGGATTTCGAACCCGGTGTCACGGCGAGCATCGGGGTGGTGGAGTGGGACCCGGAAGAGCCGGTGTCGGCGGTGGAGGTGATCGACCGGGCCGACCAGGCGATGTATCGGGCCAAGCAGGCGGGTGGCAACCGAGTCAGCGAATAGTGGTGCCCGCGGGGCGCCATCAGCAGAGGCGGACGACAACGCAGGGGGAGCGGTGACCGGATCAAGCCCGTTCAGGCCGCAGGACATGCCGGGGGCCAGTCGGCCGGCCGGTGGTGCCGAGGCCATGCCGGACCCGTGGGGGGTGCGTCGGGCGGAGAACCTGCTCACCACGCTCGAGGGAGTACTCTCGGCGCGGGTAGTGACCACGCCGCTGGGCGAAGTCAGCGAGATCCACATCCTGGCCAGCTCGGGGCTCAGCCCCAAGCAGATCGTGCGGAACATCGAGTCGGCCCTGCTGGCGCACTTGGGCCTGAAGGTCGACCACCGGAAGATCAGCATCGCCCAGACGGCGGACGTCAGACCGATCGAGGCGCTGGAGCGGGGGGCGGTTCGGGAGCAGTCGCTTCGGCGGGCGGTGCTGTTCGAGGACTTTGCGGTGGCGACGGCGCAGCGGCCGCATCACGTGGCGGTGACGGTGACGCTCAGCTACCAGGGCCGGACGGAGACCGCGACGGAAGAGGTGGCGGACACGGCGCGGGCGCGGCTCGAGGGCTCGGCGCAGGCGGCGGCGAAGGTGCTGGAGAAGTTCCTGGAGCGGCACTCGGTGGTGGTGGATGGGGTGAGGGTAGTGGAGGCGCTGGACAAGACGATGGTCTTCGCGGTGGTGCGGGGGATCGGGGGGCGGGATGCCCGGATCCTGACCGGCACGGCCGAGGTGGGGGAGAACGCGGAGCGCGCCGCGGTGTTTGCGGTGCTGGATGCAACGAATCGTTGGGCAGAGGCACGGCGCGTCAGCTAGCTGATGCAAATGGACCAGAGGCGCCTACTTCAACCTTAAGTGAGGCATTGAACTAAGGGAGAGAGTCCGAACAGGTCGGCATTGGAGCGGATGTCGAGCGAAAACTGAATTAGCGGAGCGTCGGTAGGCTTAGCGGTGCCTGCCCCTTACCGGAGTACTTGAGATTCCCCGGGAGGAGGTGACGCTCAGTGATCAGCTGGCTCGCAGTGCTGATGGACTTCTTCGCCAATCTCTTTATGGCGGAGAGCCAGACTTGGAGCTAAACGACCTGTGAGACCTCTCTCCCACTTTCTTATGAGACGGCACCTGCATCTATCCAGGATCCGCACATACATTGCCGCGGTTGCCATTTGCTCCGCAGTGGCGATGATTGTTTCGTGGCCTGGCCGAGGTGCCTTCCCGGGGCTTTGGGGGCCTTTTGTCCTCACACTGGTGAACTTCCTACTTGAAGTTACCGGTACACGTCTTCGTGGAGGTGGAGCGGAAGGCTCGATCTCGTTCGTCATCCATCTCGCTGCTTTTTTGCTCTTCGGACCGTTTTGGGCAGCTGCGATCGTTGGGACTTCAACCCTGATGAGCCAGTTGGCGAGCAAGAAGCTGCCGACTCGGATCATCTTCAACACTTGTCAGAAGGCGTTCTCTGTATCACTAGCAGGGGGAGTGTACCTCCTTGCTGGTGGTCACGTCCCACCGCTTTACCTCACTTCCGGGTTTTCGGCTTCTTTCAGTCCAGCCTTGTGGGACATTGGTGCTTTTCTGCTCGCCGCCCTGATCTATTTCGGCGTCAATTCGTTCTTGGTGAGCTGGGCCGTAGGGATAAGTACTGGCAGGTCCGGCCTGGAGGTTTGGAAGACCAATACTCTGTGGGTGCTGGGCTATGACGTGGCCTCCAGTAGCATCGCCGTCCTTGTCGCTTGGCTCTACCTGGTGTTCGACCAACCCCAGGGACTCACTCGGTTTGGATTCTTGGCGATCTTCTTGCCGATCATTGCTGCGAAGCATGTCTACGGGAAGCTTAACACGCTTCAAAGTCTTTACGACGAGCTCGATCGTGCCCATGAGCGCCTCGAAGTGAACATGCGCGAGCAACTCGCAATGATGGTGAAGTCCATCGAGGCTAGGGACCCATATACGTCGGGTCACTCTAGGCGCGTTTCAGTGATCTCCAAGGCAGTTGCGATTGATTTCGGCCTCTCAGACGAACTGGTCGCCGAGATCGAGAACGCTGCGCTGCTCCATGATGTTGGCAAGATTCACGCGGAGTTCGCGCCGCTCCTGCAAAAAGAAGGCAAACTTACTCCCGAAGAGTGGGAGATAATGAAGACCCATGCAACGAAGAGCGCAGAGTTGGTCGGGTTGTTCAGTCGCTTCGGCGGCTTTGTTCAGGACTCAGTCCGTCACCACCATGAACGCTGGGATGGTCTTGGGTATCCGGATGGCATCGCCGCTGAACAGATTCCGTTGGGTGCTCGCATCATCATGATTGCGGATACGGTAGACGCCATGACCACCGACAGACCCTACCGCAAAGCACTGAGTTTCGAAGTAGTGATCGCGGAACTCACGAAGCACCGTGGTACACAGTTCGACCCGAGGCTTGTCGACTGTGCTATCAATTCCGTGTCCGTACGCAGGGTCACTACTAGTCAGGAAGATGCCACGCCCGAGATGCTACGGACAAAGCTTGGGGCCAAAACTCCGCCGTTGAGATCCTACGGGAGCTTCTTTACGGGAAGACGCCTCGGGTCTGATCGCGCTTAATGCCGGATGGTCGGTGCGCTGTCAAGAAACCGAAACGTTTTAGTTGTTCCTCTATCGCGCCCGAGACTTCTACCCCGGCCTCCTGCAGCGCTCCCGTTGTCGGCACATCAGCCCCTTCGCGAAGAAGTGTTTCTTTGACGGCAGCAACCTCTAGCTGGTCGAGAACGTCTAGCTGGCCCACATTCCGAAACACTTCTTCTAATACCGCCACGGCGGGCTGTGGATCGCCCCTTTCAATTGCCAGCCTGGCTACCCATCTGGCATAGGGTCCTGCATGACGTTCGGCTTGCAATGCTGTCCAGCCTCCTGTGAGCCCGGCTTCGGCCCAGCCCAAAGCTTCCGCGCATCGGCCGACTACGTGACAAATGTCGGCGTTGAAGAGGGCCCATTTCTGTCCTAGCCATGAAATACCATAGGAATCCACGATCGCTGTTCTCAGGCCCATCTCGTCAAGAGCTTCCTGCCGGCGACCGAGCAATGCGTACGAGAGTGCAGTGCAGTACGCTGCCTGGACTTGGTACTCCGGGTAGTAGGACGAGCCGATATGGCCGGTGCACAGTTGACCCCACCGTACTCCAGCTACGTAGTCTCCCATTCTGACGGAGCACAGGCTCAAGTTCGCCGAGGCTTGGACCGCAACATTCGTGTTATCCATCCTCCATCCCGCCGCGTACGCCTTCTCAAGGTGGGGTTTCCCCTCACCGTATCGACCGCCAGCGCATGCGATAGCCCCAAGTCCAATTCGCAGGTAGGCTAACAACGGGCTACTAAACATTTCTGGGCCAAGAAGTGCCTCGGCTGAAAGAAGGCAAGCTTTGCTTGAGCTAGTGTCACGGAGGTGGTAGTGCAGCGTGGCTTCGGCCACGAAGCACTTGGCTCTCGTGAGGTTGCCAAGTGCCGGCTGTGGGATTGTCTTCAACGCAGCCAGTAGTCGAGTGAATACGGCAGAGTCACTAAGCTTTGACGCGATGCTGACCGCTGCCCGGCACGCTTGAACACGAGTCTCCACGTCAAACACCTGCGATCTAATCGTCTCCTCTAGCGTTGCTAGAAGTTCAGCCTGCTCCCTTGTCGCGAATTGGCCTAGCCTATGGCGCGCGGTCACCTCAAGGATGCCTGCTCTGGTGCTGTGCTCTGCTCCATGGCTCACCTTCCCAAGACTGAGGACTTGGAGGGAATCGGCCCACCTGCCTAGCTCTTGGAGGACTTCGGCAAGGAGGAGGATGCCTTGAGGCCTTTGATCCTCGTCGAGTAGGTCCATTCCCGACCGCAGCGCCAGTTCGGCCTCATGCGGTGCCCCCGCGTGCATCGCCTCTCTCGCCCCCGCCAGCAGGTAGGGGCCCGCCTCGGAGGCCCGGTCCGCCCTGATGCAGTGCCAGGC
>Ga0315283_10000363_pt1 | contig 32794 bp, 26 predicted proteins | sample YL17G09_0_MG_FD_204541 | JGI IMG/M metagenome (GOLD analysis project Ga0315283, IMG submission 204541) | Sediment microbial communities from Yellowstone Lake, YNP, Wyoming, USA - YL17G09_0 | ecosystem: Environmental > Aquatic > Freshwater > Lake > Sediment | place: USA: Wyoming | collected...
CTTCCCACCCATCGTCACAGCCGCCGTTGTCGCTGTCGAAGTTGTTGGGGTCCGTTCCGTGAATGAACTCCTGGAGGTTGGTAAGCTGGTCGCCATCCGGATCGCTCTTCGCATCGTTGGGATCGGTGGGGTCCAGCGCAACTGCCAGCCCTGCGAATATTGCGGTCACCATCATTAGCCCGAATACAAATGCCATCTTTCTCATCACTTTCACCTCTACTTAGCACTCAATTGGCTGACTATATTTAAATACCTTATAGAACAGCGTTCGAAAAATAAGACAATATTCGAATGGTCCGGGGGGCACCGTGTTACGTGCTGGCGCGCCCATTTTGGGCATATCCACCGATAGTGGAGCCTAAAAGAGGGTAAAAATCCCTGGAAAAAAATAGGGCCTTTGAATATCTCTACTTCAAATCCACGGTCTTGCCGCACTTATTGCAGATGGCGCCCCCGTCCTCGAACACCTGGATGCGGATGCTTCCGCAATGGGGGCATTTGCGGCTTGGGGCGTCCTCGGGCTGCTGTTCCCCAGCCTCCTCCGTGGCCATCTCGGGCCTTGTGAGCGCACTTGGACCGTATAGATTATCATACTGTGCATTCTTGGCGGTCTCCTCCGCGCCCTGCCTCCGCTTCCGGGACATGGCCACTCCCACCGCTGCCACAACAGCGACTATCACTAGTATACCTAGTAATGGGAATAACCAACCGGGAAGTGTATTCTCGATGGGCTTGGTGATGACCGGTGCGGCTGCGATAATGAGTCTAACTACCCTAGTATCGCTTAGATTGCCATTGTCGCGAACGGTAATATTGAACATATAGGTACCAGCGGTGCCTTTCAGGGGTGTGAAGTTGATCTCGCCCTTGGTCGGATTGATGTCCACGTACGGCGAATCGTCCGAGAAGGTCAGCGGGTCGTTGTCCGGGTCAGTAGCGTTGAACTTGAAGACAAGGGGCTTGTTCTCCACTCCCATCACTACAATCTCGCCCGTGGCCAGGAATACTGGAGGGCCGTTGAGCCGAATGACCGTGAACTTCCATGTAGTGAAAGCGGTGAGGCCGCTGCTGTCCGTGACCGTAATTTTCACGGAATGCTTGCCCACATCCGCCCTCTTGGGTGTGAACGCTATCCGGCCGTATGACGCATTGATGATGAATATGGGGCTGTCATCCGTGAAGGTAAGCGTGTCGGCGAAGTCGATGTCCCTGGCGGTGACGTTGACTACGAAGTACTGGCCTTCCGTGATGTTCGCTTCCGGTATCGTATCTATTATTGGCGCATCCGGGACCGGCCTTATGGTCACGTTGAACTTGGTATAGACCTCCGTGACGCCGTCCGAGGCGCCGGCGGTGACGACGGTCATCCCGTTCCAGTCCGGCAAAGGACGTATGGAAACGCCTCCGTCGGGCGAGATGCTGATGTTGGCCTCGGCCAGCGTGGAAGAGACCAGCCTGTACTGCAGGTCCATAACGTTGTTGTCGGGGTCCGACATGTAGAGCTGGAGGTCGAGCGCGTTGTTCTGGGCCCGGTCCTCGTCCAGCGCCTGAGGCGGGGGCGGGTTGACCCAGGAGGGTGGCGCGTTCGCGTATAATGTCACGTTGGCCCCGTTGTTGCTTTTATCGTATTCGATGAACTGGCCGAGCGGGTCCGCGACGGCGAACAGGGCATGGGTGCCCATGCTCGTCCCGTTCCAGTAGAACGTTGCATTCCCGAAGCCGCCCGCTGGCACCAATTCGACCCTCTTGTCGGTGTCAATCCTTGTGCCGTTGATGCTCGGGTCGCCGTCGTAGAGCCGGACATACACATTCTGCGCATCGTTGACGCCGATGTTGGAGACGGAGACGATGATGGTCGCCATGCTCCCGTTGGCGATGTTCGGGACGTCGTTGATGGTTGTCGCCTTGGTGATGTTGATGCTCGCCACCGTGAGGACGAAGTCCACGCCGGCGACCTTCAGGTTCGCGCTGGCGATGTTGTTCGCCTCATCATACTCGGAGATGACATTGTTCGGGTCCACAACGACCACGAGCTTGTTGTCCCCGCTGGTCGCAGTCCACGGTATCTGGACTACGGTGTTTCCGCGGGCTGCGACGGTGGTCGCCGTGGTGCTGCCGAGCTCCGTGCCCGCCGGTGGGTCGCCGAGGTAGAGCTTGACGGTCACGCTGTCGGCGGTCAACCGGCCGATATTGTGGACGTTGACGCTCACGGTCATCTGGTCCCCGTCCTTGATGGTCCCGCTCGGGCCCGTGATGGTGATGTCCGAGGCGTTGATGGTCAGGTCAGCCGGTGTGGGCGCCACATTCGCCGTTCCCTCGTAGGGCAGGTAGTTGTGCGCCGTAGCGGTGATGTTGACGGTTCCGGGGTCCGCCGGGTCCACGGTGAGCTGGACCTTGCCGCTCGCGTCCGTGAAGCCCCGGGCAAAGGTGCCGCCGGCGGTGAAGGCCACCATGGCGTTCTTCACGACTGCGGAAGTGGCGGCGTCCTTGACGGTCACGTTGACCTTCTGGGGGATTGTATAAAGCGACGCGGGATAGTCCACCGTCAGCGTGCCGGGCGTATTGGTCCATATCGGGACCTCGGGGTCGCCCAGCAGGATGTAACACGCCTTGTTCTGGCGTATCCTGGGAAGGTCGAGGTTCTTCCCGTCCGACTTGAGGAAGGCATCGTAGGCCACCTTGCTCTTGTAGAGGGACTCGCCGGGCCGGAAGGAATTATTGAAGAAAGTCTTCCAGAAATTGACCTCGAGCCACCAGTTCCCGTATTCGTTGTGCCAGAAGTCGCCGTTGGTGGCGCCTATGAAGCCGATGGCGCCGCCGTTCATGTTCTTGAGGAGCTGCTCCTGGGTACGGTCCACGTTGGAGCCGATATAGGGGGCCCACACCGTGGTGAAGTTGGCGGCGTCGCAGGCGGACGTGTACATCAGCGGCAGCCTGTAGCCGTTCGTCAGGGTCTGCGAGTCGGACCAGAACAGGAACGAGGAATAGCTGTCCACGGTGGCGTTGTTGGGGTCGGAGCCGTTGCCGTAATACTGGTTGATGCCGTTGCCGCTTATCCAGCCGTGGGATGCGGTGGTCACGAGAGAGGCGCCGGCGTTCATGGCGGCCACGAAACCGGACGGGCTCAGCGTGTCCGACCACCCGTTGTAGGAGCCGCCGTTGAGCTGGTCGTAGTCGAGCATGATGTTCTTGGTCATGCCGGGCATCTGGTTGGCGCTGTCGAGTATCGGGGTTCGGCCGTTGTCATGGGGATACTCGAACTCGCCATAGTTCCACGTCAACGGGCTTGCGGCGACTATGTTCGGGACGTCGTAGAGGGCGCCGGCAAAAAGGGCCGTGTTTATCCAGGTCCCGGCGGGCGGCGTCTTCTCGTAAGTCAATACCTTGTTCACCTGGGACTGTACCTCGACGGCGTTCTTCACAGGCCAGCGGCCGACATAGACCTCAGGGGTCCAGTCCTCCTCTCCGGGCTCGCCCCACCAATCGTTCCCGTTGGAGTTCCAGTCCTTCTGCAATCCTGAATAGACCACATCGGATGGAACGTAGCAGCCTATTGAGGAATCGCCCATGACGGGGTCCCATGTCGCATTGGTGTAGATGTACGGAACGGGGAACGTCTCGCCTCCGACGTCGCCGTCACCGACGATGAGCACCCACTTGAGCTCCGAATTGTTGACATAGAGCCTTCTGAGGTACTGGTGGACCTTCGCGAAATCGGGAACGGTCGACGGCCCGCTGTACGCGGCGAGCATATCCTCCTTGGTGTATATTTCGGCGTTCATGCCCTTCTTGGTCTTCCATTCCTTGAGGGGCAAGAGAGCGTCCTTGAATACCGAGGGGCAAAGGATCGCATATATCACGGATGTCGTGGCGCGCCCGGCGGCCCTGTCCTGGACACCCCCTTCCGGGAAATGCCAGGGGCCGTTTTCCGCATTGCGCGCTGCCGGCGAGGCCGAGCCTCCGGAGGCACCTATCGGCGCCATTGCGGCGGGAAGCACCATTAACGTTACCAGGAACAATGCACATAGCCTAGTATAGTTCACCATATACCCACGCTCTAAGTCCAATAGAACTTAAGGTTTGGCTGAATATAAATAATTAGTGGAAATATTCGTTACTGAACGATTGGCAGCAAGGCGGCAACTGCCTGACGCATTTCATTCATCGCGCAGTGCTGCCATGCTGCCCTATTGCCCCGCTGCCACGCTACCTCGCTGCATTCAGTCCAGTTTCTTCACGAGATTCGCCACGTTCTCGGCGAAATGCCTGACGGTGTCGACGCCCTCCTGGTCCTTCATGGCATCTCCGGGGTTCCGGCCTATCACCATGTTCCAGTAGCTCGACCCCGGAACTATCATGTCGCTTATCTGGAAGAACATCATCATCTCCGACAGCGTCAGGGTCAATCCCCCCCTCCTTGCCACCGCTATCGGGCCGCCCACCTTTCCGGTGAGGAACTTGTCAGTGGCGCGGTTGACCATCCCGATGCGCTGGAGCATGTTCATGACATCGCCGCGCGCCGTGCCGAAATAAACGGGCGACCCGACAATGAACCCCTTGGCGTCCCTGACCTTGGAAATGATGTCGTTGAGCTCGTCGTTCTGCACGCATTTTTTGGCCTCGGCGCACTTGTAGCAGGCAAGGCAGGCGTTAATCTTCTTGCCCGCAAGGGAAATTATCTCGAAATCCACGCCGGCGGCCTTGAGGACCTTCCCGCACTCCTCGAGAAGCTGCATCGTGTTCCCCTTCGGCCTCGGGCTCCCGCAGATCATCACGACCTTCTTCGCCGAGGCCGTCGTCGTCGCCATCGTCTTCCTCTCCATCTCCGGCCGTTGGAGCGCAGGCCCGCCTATTAATTTTTCCCATCCAGCATTCCCCTTGGCCCTCTTTTCCGCCGAGCATCTTCTCGGAACCGGCCTCTGGCGCCCCAAGCTTCTCAGGACCGGCGACAAGGATGTCGGCCCCTGGGTCGATTTGAGCATCTGCCGCGTTTTCAGGCGTTTCTACCGCTGAGCCGCTCCGCGTATATATTGACATCCTTCAGCTTGACAAGGTCGCGGCCCTGGGCCGCCACGCTATCTGCAATTTCGCTCCAAATAATCTTCCGGTCGGGTTTCCCGCCCCAGCGGCTCTTCAACTCGCTGAGCGCCTCATGGGACCATTTGATGTGATAGATGTCGCGTATGATGTACAGCTGGTTCCGGTGACTGTTGCACACGCGCATTCGCTCCAGGATGAGCTGCGAAACCCGTGCGAAATTGCGTGGACATTCGGTATAGAACTTCACGGGCTCCGTGCAATTGGCAATACTGTACCGTAGTCCGTCCTTGGAGAAGATTTTCAGGTCCCCGTATTCGACAATCTTGATATGATTGATTTCTTTGAAAAAAAGGAGGAATCTGCCGTGGTCGGTGAAGCGGATTCCTTTTTCGTAGATTTGAAATGGATTCCTAGGGAGAAATGCTACCAGACTTCCAATAAAGCCGATAACCAGAATGCCGGCGACAATGCAGAACCAGCGGCCCCGATCATTCACGCCTGGCACGAATCCCAATCCCATGAAGAACGCCCCGAATATGATGGCGATGACCAGGGCGAGTATCCCCTCGTTCCTGTTATCTTTAGCAATGGAATTGTCCTGGTAGAGAAGCTGGCCCCATTGCGAAGGGTTGGATTCCTGCTCCAATGGCATCGCCCAGATAAATCGCGATGAGAGACCTTAACCTTTCGCCCCAACAATGGGTCAAAGTTCGACGAGCTTGTAGTCCGTACTTCCGAGGCCTATTTTTTCCGCGTGGCGGAACTGGATGCCTGCGTCGATAGCGGGCCAGACGTCCTTGAACTTGTCCGCGCCTGCGGCGTGGCTCGTCTTGAGTGCGCTGTTGTGGAAACCGACCTGCTTGTTGACGAGGTCATAGCTGGCTTTGTCGACCGCGACGGGGTCCGTCGATGCCAGAATACCGATGTCGGGCACGATGGGTGCGTCGCTCCACGGGACGCAGTCGCACTCCGGCGACACGCTCAGCAGGAAGTTCATGAAGCCGCACCTGTCCCTCTTATTGGCGATGGCGCCGAAGGCGTATTCGACCAGACGCTCGCCGAAGGGCCCGGCATCCGAGGGCCAGTCGAACTCTATGTTGTGGTTCGGGCACACTGTGATGCACTCGCCGCAGCCCTGGCACTTTGCCTTTTCGACCTTGGCCTTCTTGTTCACCATCGTTATCGCCTTCGCGGGGCAGACCTTCTCGCAGGCGGCGCAGCCCTTGCAGTTCTCCCCGAACTCGGCCTTGGAGCCGTGCTGGTCCCTCTTCCCCGCCGGAGGGGCGCAGCCCATCGCCAGATTCTTTATCGCGCCGCCGAAGCCGGCCTGCATGTGCCCCTTGAAGTGGGACATGACGAACATTGCGTCCGCCGAAACTATATCCGAGGCTATCCTCACTGTCTTGAAGTGCTTCTTGTTTATCTCCACCTTAGTCACGTTGGTGCTCCTGAGGCCGTCGGCGATTATCACCGGCGCTCCCACGACCGCAAGGTCGAAGCCATGCTCGGCCGCCGTCCAGATGTGGTCCACGGCGTTGGCCCTGCTCCCCGAATACAGGGTCGCAGTGTCCGTCACGAACGGCTTGCCGCCCTTCTCCCTGACCTTGTCCACCACCTGCCTCACGAACGGGGGCCGTATGTAGGCATCCCCTCCGCGCTCCCCGAAATGCAGCTTGATGGCGACGAGGTCGTCCTTCCTCACCAGCGGGCCGAAGCCGGCGAGGTCGAACAGCTTGCGAATCTGGTTTACCTTGTTCTCGCTTTCGCCGTGAGCCCGCACGCTCGCGAAGAAGACCTTGCTTTGCATGCCACTATGATTCCGTTCAATAGATATAAATCTCGCCGGGACAATCCTTGTGACGAGGAAGCCGCTTGGCGACGTTCAACTGCACCAAATGCGGGGCCGGCATAGACATCGACCCCGGCGTGAAGTTCGCCAAGTGCAAGTACTGCGATTCCCAGATATTCCTCGACAAGAGCGGCGTGGGTTTCTTCTACATCATTCCATTCATGCTCAAAGCCAGCCAGGCCCAGGGAACGTTCTTGCGCTGGACCGCCGGCTCGACGATGGCCAGGGACCTGGAGGCACAGGCCAAGGTGTCGCTGCTCAAGCAGGCCTATTTCCCGGTGTACATGTTCAAGCGCGAGGTGGCCGGCAAGGAGCAGGTGATGGTCCGGCCCGCCAAGTCCACGACGCTTCCTGGCATGCGCAACCTGAAGGTCCCACCCGGCGACCTCAAGGTGTTCGACCAGAAGTACAGCTACGGCGACGTCGAGGTCCAGGAGCCGGAGCTCCAGATGGGCGCATACCTCGAAAGCCTCCCCGGAACGGCGGTTGAGCAGTCTCTCGTCTTCTTCCCCATCTGGGAAATCTCATACACCTACAGGGACCGCAAGTTCTTCGCCGTCGTGGACGGCTCGTCCGGCGAGATGTTCGCCATGGAATATCCGCCGAGGCAGGCTGCGCCCTACTTCCTGGTCGCCGGCGCCGCGTTCATAGTGTTCGCCATCGAAGGACTGCTCATACCCGCCGCAGGCATCGGACTGATGCTGGCCTGCGTGACCGCACCCGCGGTGGCCGCCGTCGGATATTACGTTGCCAAGAACCTGTGATGTGAATGCCCGAGCTGACCGTGAGCCTCAACTGCCCCTCGTGCGGAGGGACCCTCGGAGTCGAGGAAGGTGCGCTCTTCACCAATTGCAGCTACTGCGACGCACTTTTGCACCTTGAGGGAGAGAAGGGCATCTTCAGGACCATGTTCAAGAACAACCTGAACGAGCAGACGGCAACCGAGAAGCTCAAGACCTGGTTCCGACAGGGGCTGAAGGCCCGCGACCTCCCCGCAAAGGCGAAAATAACGGAGCTGTACCCAATCTACCTGCCTTTCTGGCGTTACAACGCGCGCGCCGCCGGCTGGGTGTGCGGGTTCGAGGAGCGCCGCTACCAGGACTCCAAGGGCAGGACGCACACCAAGCGCATAGACATGGAGAGGATGGTCTTTAGGGACTACGACTGGACCGAGATAGCGTGCAACGCCGGCGACCTCGGTATAAAGACCCTGAAGAACCTGCAGGGCGAGGCCGTCCTCCACGACGAAGGCTCCATCCCCACATTCGAATCGACATCATCATCGGATGACGCACGCGCCAAGGGCCAGGATGGAATAAGGGCAATGGCGCGCTCCAGCGCCAATGTCCCCCACATAACTTACGAGAAAATACATGTACTTCCGAGGGCGCTGACGCTCATCTTCTATCCCGTGTGGGTGGGCCGCTACGAGTACGCGGGCCGTTCCTACTTCGCCACGCTCGACGGCGTCACGGGAGCCATCCTTTCGGGAAGGGCCCCGGGCGACCCGCTCTACCGCGCCATTGCAATGACCTTCGGCTCCATGGCGGGGGGCCTTCTGGCCGGTTTCGGAATCGGCGTTGGCGCCGGAGGCGAGGTGCTCGCCGCCTGCGTCATATTAGGCGTCATCATGTTCGGTGTAACGTTCCTTTTCTTCAGGCACGGCGGCGAGATCACCGAGGGCGACATGCCCAAGACCCAGTGGGGAGGGAGGCTGCCATGAAGGTCGCCCAGGTCAAGTGCCCCCGCTGCGGCAAGGCGTCCTACTCCAAGACGAAGGACAGCCTCGTGCTCTGCGACGGCTGCAGGTCCATCCACACCATCAGCCCGGCCGGGCCGGTCGTCTATGAATACGAGGTGGCGGAGTTCGCAAAGCGCGCCGATGGGAAGAAGGTCCACATCCCGTTCTGGCGCCTTTTCTCGAGGGTGACCATCTTCAGCGAGAATGTCACCGGCGCATGGGTCCAGCGCCTTTTCGAGGGCGGACCGGACGGCGCCATGAGGAGCGGCTCGATGTTCCTCTTCGTTCCCGCGATAGAGCTCCCGCCTGAGATATGGAAGCGCTGGGCGCAGGACCTCACCACCAATCCACCCCAGTACCGCGGGCTGGAGAAATTCGAGGGCGAGCGGGTCCCGTGCGCAATCTCGGAAGAGGACGCCCGCAAGCTGGCGGACTTCCTTGTCCTTACGTTCGAGGCGGAGAAGCCAGGGGTGCTCCAGGACATCAGGTACGAGCTCACGGTCGAGCACACGAAGCTCGTCTACCTGCCTTTCCACTTGAAAGACGGGGGCGGTTACGAGCCCGCTACCTGAGCTTCTTTCCAGCCTACCGTCTGTGGTTCTCGGGCAGCTCCCCGACATAGACCGTAGCTGTCCCGCAGAGGAGCAACACGGTCGAACCGCCTTGTATGCCCGTCTGGTTGAGGAGGAGGGAATCGCCCGCGTCGAACTTCCCGTTGTCATTGTTGTCGTTCCATGTGAAGTTGTCGCCGCCCGCAACTATCCTGGAGGAGAGCCTTGAGCCCCCGGTCACCGGGTCGATGAGCTTAAGCGTCACTTTGCCGGCGTCCAGGTTCCCCTTCAGGACCGTCATGGTCCAGTTGTCCTGTGACGTCCTCTCTGTCAGGATTGCGTATGACGGGAGCGAGACCTTCCCGCCCGAAAGGTTGGTGGATGTGTAGTACGAGAGCGGGACGGCCAGCATGAGGGTGCAAAGGAGCGGTATCACCGCAAAATAGAGCAGGGCCCTCTGAGGAGATATCGCTTTGATGTCATTCCGGAACCGGCCGGACCGCCTGCCCATGGCACAACCAGCACACTTCCCGCCGATAAACCTTTCCCAGGTCCCCGCCCTCCCGCGCCATCTGCGCGCTCGGATGCATGTCCGGCCGACCCTGCGGTAGGAGGCCTGGAACGGCCAGCCTCTTCTTGCAGGTTCGTGTGCCTCGCGGGCGGGCGTTTCGCGCCGTCACCCTGTCAATTCACGTCAAACAACGCTTATGTATCAGCTCTCAATATAGGTAGATGGGGGTAGTTGGGTGCCGGCCGCTTGGCTGAATATCGGGGAAGTTCTGAGGGTGAATGCAAGGAAATTTCCGGACAGGCGCGCCGTCAAGGACGCCAGGAGGGACCTTTCCTACCGGGAGTTCAACGAGCGCTGCTGCCGGCTCTCTCACGGTCTGCTGAAGATGGGGCTGAAGAAGGGCGACAGGATGTGCATCCTCGCCCACAACTGCGTGGAGTTCATGGAGCTCTACGTCGCCGCCGCCAAAACCGGCATAGTGGCCGTGCCCATCAACTGGCGCATCTCGAAAGATGACATGGTCTACGTAATAGAAAAATCGGACGCCAGGGCCCTGTTCGCAGGCGAGATGTTCATCGAGCCGGTGAGCAAGGAGCTGATGCCGAGGCTGAAGGGCATTCCCAAGGGGAACTACATCGCTCTTTTCGGAAAACATGATGGCTTCAGGACCTACGAGAGCGTGTTGGCGGACGGCTCCCCTGAGGAGACGGACATCAAGGTCCACCCGGAGGACGTCTGGATCCAGCTGTACACATCCGGCACCACCGGGAAACCGAAGGGCGTGGTCAGGACCCATGAATCCTACACGGGCTTCTACCTCATCAACGCCGTGGATTACAGCTTCACGCCCTACGACTACGGCATGATAGTCATGCCACTGTGCCACGTCAATTCCACGTTCTATTCGTTCGTGTTCACGTACATCGGGGCCTCGGTATACATCCACCGCGAGTACAACTTCGACCCGGTGGAGCTGCTCCAGCTCATAGACCAAGAGAAGGTCACATTCATATCCCTCATCCCGACGCACTACGCCCTCATCCTCGGCGCACCCGAGGTGGTCAAGAAGAAGTTCGACGGAACCTCGGTGCGCCAGATACTCTGCTCCTCGGCGCCCGTTCGCCAGCAGACCAAGCTCGAGGTCCTGAAGTTCTTCAGGAACGCACGATTGTTCGAGGCCTACGGCTCGACGGAGGCGGGGCTCGTCACATTGCTCAGGCCCGAGGACCAGATGAAGAAGCTGGGCTCCATAGGGCAGGAGTGCTGCGGAACGGACAATATTCTCCTCCTCGACGAGAACAGGAAGCCCGTGAAACCCGGAGAGATAGGGGAGCTCTATTCCCGCGGACCGATGATGTTCAAGGAATACTACAGGAATCCGGAGAAGACGAAGGCCTCGTTCGTGGGCGAGTATTTCTCGGCAGGCGACATGGCGCGCATCGACGAGGACGGCTACTACTACCTAGTGGACAGGAAGGCCAACATGATCATCACCGGCGGCGAGCACGTCTATCCGACCGAGGTCGAGGAGGTCGTCTCCAAGCACCCGGCGGTCTACGACGTGGCCGTGATCGGGGTCCCGCACGACAAGTGGGGGGAGGCCGTGATGGCGGTGGTCGTCCTGAAGGAAGGAAAGAGCGCCACGGAGAAGGATATCATCGACTTCGCCGCGGACAAGCTCGCCTCCTTCAAGAAGCCGAAGTCCGTCAGGTTCATCTTGCCCGACGATATGCCCCGCACGGGGACCGGCAAGATCCTCCACAGGATACTGAGGGAGAGGTTCCACAAGGATGGGGAGTAGACCGGAAAAGTATAAGCCCACCTCCGGCAATATAATTAAGGCCCATGTCCAAGGAACATTTTGAAAGGACCGTGCCCGGAGGAGCGCTCAGGTGGACCGCGCTGGCGCTGGCATTGCTCTGCGCGCTTCAATTGCCGTGGGCGCCGGCCGACGGGACCGGTGAGGGACGTGCAGCGGCGCCCTCGTGGCCCATGGAAGGCTGCAACGCCCAGCATACCCACCGCAGCATATACGACACGAGCCTGAACCCCGGCGGCATCAAATGGGTCTTCGAAGATGGAGTCGGCTTCTCCGCCGGTCCCATCATTGGCCCTGACGATACGGTATACCTAGGCAGCGAGGGCTCCTACTTCTACGCCATCAACGCGGACGGCAGCCAGAAATGGGTATACCGGACGGCCGGCGTGGTCATGACATGCGCGGGATTGGATTCCGCGGGCAACATCTGCTTCGGTACGCTCAGCGGGGTGGTGCAGTCGCTGGACGCGTCCGGCCTGCCGCGCTGGAGTATCAGTACGGGTGCAAGCATCTACTCGGGGATGACCGTTGGCAGTACCGACATGATCTATTTCGGGACGTCCCACTCCACGATGCCGGATTACCTCTATGCGGTCTACCCGAACGGCACCGTGAAATGGCAATACACGCTCGGGAAGGAGGACCGCTACTCCACGCCGGCACTGGGACCCGACGGCACGATATATGTGGGGTGCGTCAACTCAAAGCTGTACGCGATAGCTCCCAACGGCACCCAGGTTTGGAACTATACCGCCGGCAGCTCCATCGTGAGCTCACCTGCGGTGGCCTCCGACGGCACGGTCTACGTCGTCACGGATGTCGGAAAGCTCTACGCCCTGCGCTCCAATGGCTCGCTCAAGTGGACTTTCTCAATGGGCAACCTGGCGTGCTCCTCGCCGGCGATTGCCGCCGACGGCACTGTCTATGTTGCTTCAACGGACGGCTACTTCTATGCCGTCGCAACCGACGGGATGCAATACTGGAGGGCGAAGATAGGAAACGACATCTGCACCGCCGCCATTGGCGCGGACGGTCGCATCTACGTCGGCAACACGGCGCTCGAGGTCTACACGCCGGAGGGAACGAGGGGCTGGAAGACCGGGCCGTACGGCATCCTCAGCGGTTCCCCCGCTATAGGTTCCGATGGCACGGTATACTTCTCGGATGAGGATGGGAATCTCGTGGCGGTGGGCACCCCGCCTCCGCCCGTCCCGACGCTGCCCTCCGCACCCCGCAACCTGAGGACGAGCAGCGGCATGGGCCAGGTCTACCTCGACTGGGACGTACCGTCCTCGACCGGCAATCTATCGCTCCTGTCCTACAGGCTCTTCCGCGGAGATACGGCGAGCAGCATGCAACTGCTGACAGAGGTGGGCCCGTCGGCCACCGACTACACGGACACCAACATGACCGGGGGACGGACCTACTACTACGCCGTGACAGCGGTCAACAGCATTGGGGAAGGGCCCGCAAGCTATCCGGCATCGGCAAGGCCTTCCGTCCGGCCCGTGCCGGACACCACCCCGCCGGAAATCATCATCACGTATCCGGTGAACAACTCCATAGTCACCTCCAGCTACCTCAGGGTCCGCGGCACCGCATACGACAACGGCACCACATCCGGCACGAACTACATCCGCGTGGAAGCGAGCCGGGACGGCGTCCGCTGGGACCGCGTCTCCGGGACATACAGCTGGTCCTACACAGTGGACCTGGTGGACGGCCGCAACACATTCTATTTCAGGGCCGTGGATTCATCGGGCAACATCGGGAACGCATCCCTGACGGTCATCTACAGGGATCCCGACAAGCAGCCGGCGCCTCCGCCGCCGACATGGCTCTACATATTCATGGCGCTCGCCGGGGTCCTGGTCTTCATTGTCATCGGCATCTACATGATGAAGGCCCCGAGATACTCGCCGCCGCAGCAGGGCCAGCCGCCCCGCCGGGGCTCGCAGCCGCCCAGGCCGCCATTCTGAAAAAAGATGCTCGGGGGAGCCGTTTTTCCCCACAGGAAATGGCATGGCGTGGATAGTTCGAATGGCTACACCCAGAGCCCCGCCTCTTCACAGACCGATGAGATGGCGTGCGACCCCACGCGCGACATGGCTAACCGAGAAAGTTGCGAGGAAGAAGTAAGGTGCAACCTTGGAGAGGGTGGAAAGGGAAGCTCGCTTATACTTTCCACACGAAAATAAAGGCTGAAATTCCACAAGGCAACTGGTGTAAGCTGGTTGAGCGCTACTCCGTCTTGAGCACCTTGCCGCTCGAGGCGTCGATGACCACGGTCAGATAGCGGGCCGCATAATCTTCATTGCTCAGATACTTCCACTTGATGGTCCAGGCAGCCGTTCCCACCACGGTCGATGTGTCGTTGGTGTCGAGCGTCATGGCCACGGATAGAAGGTAGTGGTTGGCCGGCGGCTCGCCCTTGGTCGCGTCAGCCATGAGGAACACCTCGTGGCTGTTCCTCTTGGCCATGTAGCCCTCGAGGTTCGTGGACGATATCGAAAAGTACGTCTGGTTCACCTCGCCTTGCTGGATGACCCACACATACGGCTTGTCCGTCGTGATGTTGACGCTCTCGTCCTTGTATTGCGCCTCCACCACGATGGTTATGTGCCGGAAGACCCCCAGCTGGAGCATCACGCCCTCCAGATACATCATCCACTTGGTGCTGTTGCCGGAGTCCGTGCCGTTCCAGGCGCAGGGCACGCCCATGATCCTCTTGGTCAGGGTGAAAGGCACCACCACGGTGGAGCCGTTGTACTGGCTGTTCATGTAGTCCTTGGCCATCGCAAAGGCGCTGCGCGCGTCCAGCAGGTCTCCCTGTGGATTTTCGGGCTTTGGGGCCGTCGGCTTGGACTTGTTCTCCGTGCATCCGCACGAGACAACAAGCAGGACCATCACAGCCGCTATACCGAGGAACTTTCTCATCGCCATGTCATCCGCCATTTGGCATGGCTCGCTGGATATATACGCCTATTGGACATCGGCCCGCTGCCCCGTTCGCCCACGTCCCCGCAATCGATTTATATTGATACAGCGTCCTCATCGCGGATGGCTCTCGAGGTGTGCGTGCTGGCAAGCGGCAGCTCGGGCAATGCCACTTATGTTTCATCCGGAAAGGCCCGCCTGCTCATCGATTGCGGGCTCGCCGCGAAGGAGGTCGTGAACCGGCTGGCCGGAATAGGCGTCGACCCCAGGAAGCTGGACGGAATATTGCTATCCCACGCCCACACGGACCATTTCACATCCGCCGGGACCATGCATGCCAGGTTCGGCGTGCCGGTCTTCGCGCTGCCGGAGACGGAAGCGGCCGCCCGCGCTAAACCGTGGGCCGGCTCGTTCCACCGCGTGAAGGAATGCCGGGACATCCCCGTCTCGCTCGGCGATATTTCCATAGAGACGTTCCCCGTGCCCCACGGAGACCCGGACGCCGGAAAGCCCGTGGGATTCATGCTCGAGAGCGGCGGAAAGAAGGTCGGCCACGTCACGGATTGCGGCGAGATGACAGCGCTCGGATTGAAGCTTCTCCATGACGCGGACGCTCTAGTGCTCGAGGCCAATTACCATCCGCAGGTCATCAAGAAGAAGCTCAAGGATCCCAAGTTCGCGCGCGACTGGCACTACCTCAAATGGGTGGAAAGCCCTCGCGGCCACCTCTCGAACACCCAGTGCGCCGAGGTCCTGAGGAATGTCCTCACCGACAGGACGAAGGCCGTTTTTCCGGCGCACGTCAGCGAGAACCACAAGGACCCCAGCCGCGACAACAACGACTTCGGCACGCTCTCGTCCGTTCTGATGATGGCGCTTCTCGAGGCCGGTTTCAAGCCCCGAGTCGTCAGAACCTACAGGCGCGACCGCACCGAGGGAAAGGCCAGCGAGCTGGTCGTTCTCTGAAGAGAAATGGCTCAGACGACCTTCGCCAGCAGCTCCGTTATATCCATCACGGTGATTCTGGGCTTGCCTTCCTTGGCGAGCTTCGCCGCAGCCTGGGACAGGTTGCTCTTGCACGTCGGGCACGCCGAGACGATGGTGTCCGCTCCGGTATCGATGGCCGCCAGCACGCGCTTTTCCGCGATGGCAAGGCTCATGTCCGTGTCGAAGGCCTTGAACCCGCCCCCGCCGCCGCAGCATTTTGCGAAGTTGCGGTTCTCCTTGAACTCCACGAGCTTCAGCCCTGGCACCGCATTCAGCATCTCCCTGGGCGGCTCGTAGATGCCCAGATGCCGGCCTATGTCGCACGGGTCATGGTAGGCCACCGTGTGCTTGAACTCGCCCGTAAGCTTGAGCCTGCCTTCCTTTAGCAGCTGATGCAAAAATTCCAAGATATGCATCGCGGGTATCTTCAGGCCCGCTAGCCTGGGATAGAGCTCCTTGAACGAGCGGGCGCATCCGGAGCACGGCGACACGATGAGCTTGGGCTGCAGCTTTGCCAAGGTCGCCATGTTCCTGGCAAATATCTTTTCCGTATCGGGAGAGCCCGTAAGATATGCCAGAAGGCCGCAGCAGCTCTCCTGTGCGCCCATGGAGGTGTAGCTGACGCCGGCCTTGTCCAGCACCTTCAGCAGCGCCGGGATTATGCGGATGTCCTTCATCGATGGCAGGCATCCCATGAACAGCAGAGCGTCCGAACCGGTCTTGGACCTCCTCAGCTCCTCTGGAAGCAGCTCGAGCCTCTTGGCCTTGTCCTCGTTGTAGACGTTCCCGGTGTCGATGATGCTCTTGACCATCGCCTTGAATCCGTCGGGCATGAAGCCCTTCGATGCCAGGCGCGCCCTGGCCGCCTGCACGATGTTGGGTATCTTGATGCCCGCGGGGCACTTGGCCTTGCAGTTCATGCATGTGGTGCAGTGGTAGAACTTGTCCGCCAGCTCCTTCGACGGCTGGAGCGAACCGTCGTAGAGGCCGAAGGCCAGCGTGACATAGCCCTTGGCGTTGAACGACTCCATCTGCGTCTGCGCGAAGACGGGGCAGCCGGCCCTGCAGAAGCCGCACTGGATGCACGCCAGAAATTCGTTGTCCACGGCCTCGCCGAAGCTCTGGAGCGCATCCCTGTGTTTTACGACATGGTCGAATGCGAAGTAGTCGTAGATGTCCGCCTTCTTCTCGAAGAGGCCCATCTTGCCCGGGTTGAGGATGTTTTCGGGGTCGAGAGCCTTCTTTATGGTGGCCATGACGTCCAACGCCGCTCCCATCTCGCGCCTTATGAACGGCGCCTTCGAGCGGCCCGTGCCGTGCTCGGCGGTAACGGTGCCTCCCAGCTTGACCGCAAGCTCGATGAGCTCATTCCCGACGGTCCTGATCTTCCCCCACTCGTCCTTCCGCCGGACATCCGTGATGAACGTCGAATGCAAATTCCCGTCGCCGACATGGCCGAACGTCGCGATGGTGATGTCGTTGCGCTTGGCAATTTCCTGGATGCCCTTTATGGCCTCCGGTATCCTCGACGGTGGCACACCGAAATCCTCGGCTATCGGGATGAGGCGGGAGCCCGGCTTGTAGCGCGAGAACGCGGGCACGAGCCCGCTTCTCCCGCTCCACATCTGGAGCCTCTCCTTGGGGTCGTCCGTGGAGCGCAGCTCGACCGGGCCTATCTCCTTGCAGATGGCCAGCACCTTCTGGACCTGGGCCTGCACGGCGCCCTTCTCGCCGTCGAGCTCCATGAGCAGCATGCCGTCGCAATCCGGCAATGTGAGGCGCATCGCCTCCTTGATGACGGCGAGCGATATCCTGTCCATTATCTCGGCGCACGACAGCGGCACTCCGGCCCCGAGTATGCGCGAGATGGCCAGGCCCGCATCCTCGATCTTCCTGAACGCCGCCACCACGGCGGCGACGTATTCCGGCGCAGGCAGTATCTTGAGCGTGAGCTCGGTTATGACACCCAGGGTCCCTTCGGAGCACACGAAGAGCCTCGTGAGGTCGTAGCCGGAGGAGCTCTTCGGCGCCCTCGTGCCCGTCCTGATTATCTCTCCGTCGGCGAGCACCACCTCGAGACCCATCACGAAGTCCTTCATGGTGCCGTACTTGACGGCGCGGAGGCCGGAAGCGTTCGTTGCGGCCATGCCGCCCAGCGTTGCCAATGCGGAGGACCCCGGGTCCGGCGGGAAGAACATCTTGCTAGGGGCGAGCGCGCTGTTGAGGTCGGCGCAGATGACGCCGGCCTCCACGACGGCAAGCCTGTCCGCGGGCCTGACCTCCTTTATGGCGTTCATGCGGCACATGTCGAGCGAGATGCCGCCCTTGAGGGGGAGAACGCCGCCCGTGACGCTCGTTCCGGACCCGCGGGGAGTGACGGGAATCCTCTTCCGGTGGGCGAGCTTCATAATCTTCGAGACATGCTCTGTGGTCCTCGGGAAGACAATGATATCCGGAGTGCCCCGGTGAACGGACATGTCGCGGGAATAGGTGAGCCTCTCGAGCTCATCCTCCCGAACATTCTCCTTGCCGACTATATTCTGAAGCTCCCTGACGTGGTCCATCCCGATGCCCCCCTTGACGGCCGGTTTCCGAACGCGTGCGTTCGTGTGCACCCAGCGCCCCTGCCGCCAGTACCAATATTCCCGCTTCATTACATAAGCATTGTGCGCTAACCGGTGGCAGGGTCGTGTTACCTGGTCTCGTCCGAGATCCATTTGAGATAATCGCTGTTGCCTTCCTGAATGGGCCACGTCACAATGCAGGGAACAGCGTAGGAATGGGCCTTCCTGAGCTCCCGGACGAGCCTGCGGACCCGCACAGCGGTGGTCTTGAAAATGAGCGCAACCTCACGCGAGTTTTCCATCTTTCCCTTCCACCAGTAAATGGATTCTATTGGGAAAATATTGGCACATGCAGCGAGTCGCATGTCAAGCATTAGCGTGGCCAATTTCCTCGCTTCCGCCCTGCTTTTTGCGGTAACATAGACCGTTCGGAAGCCTTTCATGACCACTTTCACGGCTTGACACGGATTTGAATATTGCCTTTATACCCATCAAATATATATATCCCATAAGCGCAACAAGTATGTTCGTATGTTTCGGGACGAGTCAGCAGCCCAAGAAGAGGGCGAGGAGTTTTTCAGAGAAGAGGAACTGTACACAACGAACACGCTCCCTTCGTTCCGTGACACGGACGAAGTGATAACCCTCCAGGACCTGCGCAACGCCCTCCGGGCCGTGCTGGGGACCAAGGGCGTGAAAGAGGATGCCACCAACAAATTGGCGGATTACCTCATGAACTTCTTCGGCTTCGAGGACTACATCATAGACAATGTTCTCGACTCCGAGGACCGCGATGTATTCTACACCCTCGAGGAGGAGGGACTGCTGCGCACGGAGAGCGAGGAGATCTACCTTCTGAAGGGGAAGATGTGGAGGATCCATTACTGGATCCTTAAGAAGCGGGAGATCCTTTCTTTGGCCCGCGACAAAGCGGTGGTAACCCCGGCCAAGGATGACGGCTACGCCACCTGCTACAAGGCGGTCGACGACGAGGTCTGGGCCTCCAGGAGCTTCACGCACGAAAAGGACGGCCCGGTATAATCTGAATCAGGCCCCCATCCTGCAATCATCCCGCCACCATCCGGCATTTTTCCATTTTTCACCGGCGTGCCTGACGCACGCCGGATATTCGATTCTTGCTGAGCGCTCTTTTGTGCATCGGTCTGCTTTGAGCATAAACAGGGCCATCGTCACGCCGAATGCGCTGAGCGCGACCCCTCTTCACGCCAACATCAGAGCAGTGCGCCGTCGACGCGGTAGATGACCACGCCGTTCGCTTCGTATTCCTTGATGAACAGCGGGTCCGAGAACTTCTCCTTCGCGGCGCCAACCAGCGGCATCGCGCTCTCCCACTGCTCCAGGGCCACCCCGCTCTCTATCGTAGGGTCCAGAAGAACCAGCACCACCCTGTGGAATCCCGTGGGCGTCTGGAGACCGCTCATCTCTCCCCGCGCCTCTTCCAGGTCCCCGTGAAGCGTCAGTTTGGCATCGTCCCAGGATGTGTTGATGCCTGCGTATCCCCACACGATGGAGCTCATCCTGTGGTCCGTTGCGAGCAGCTCCGCGTTGCCCTCTCCGGTGCGGAGCCAGTGCACCGAATCCATCTCGTCCGCATCGGTGCCCTCCTCGAACCCGCCTATTATCTCCCTGGGCGGGTAGGCCGTGGCCGCGCTCAGCAGGAATGTTACAGCGATGGCGGAGCCTAGGGCGACCGCTTTGCGCCTGTCCCCCTTCCCGTTCCACTGGTCGTGGAGGAATATCGCACCGGCGCCGGCGAACACTGCTAGCGGTTCGATGATGTACTGCGTCATCCTGTAAGGAATGAGAACGTGGTTGTTGGTCGCCGCGCCCAGCAGGAATATCGCCGTCAGCGCCCCCAGCCAGGCCCAGATGAACATCCCTTCCCTGGAATATTCCGCCCAGGCTGAGCCTGCCATGGAGATGCCTATGAGCAACAACTGCGGTGTGAACCAGTAGGCGGCCCGGTCGTCAACGTTGATGTTCGTGCCGGGCATCGTCAGAAGAGCCGTACCTGCCAGTATGGAGACCCCGACGGCAATGAACAGTGCGTACATGATGGCCACCCTTCTGAAGGACGGGAAAACGGGACGGTACATTCCCGTCGGCGAGAGCCGCCGCCTCAGGAGCACCAGCCCAGGGATGAGCAGGAGTGCCAGGTACGCCAACACCAGCATCACCCAGGGGGACGTGTTGAACCCTTCCGGAATCACGCGCTCGCGGAACGGTACCGCGTAGGCGTACCAGAAAAGGAGCGTGACGGAAAGCAGGAAAACGGCATACCCGCCCTCCACCCTTGTCCGCGCAACGTCCCATTTCACCCTTAACAGCTCCCGCACCAGGAGCGCCAGCAGCACAGGCATGAGCACGAAGAACGTCGACAGGTGATGCGTCATCACCAGCGCCATGGTGGAAAAAACGAGGGCCACGAGCGCCGCCCTTTTCTCCAGCGCCTTCAGCAGGAGCAGGATGCACATGAGCGCAAGCATGTCCCCGAGCGTTCCGGGCATCGCGTGCGATGTCGAGAATGCGCTGGGCGTGTTCACCGCGAGGAACCCGCCCGCCACAAGCCCCGCCCGTATGTCACCGAAGGCCCTGAAGGCGATGAGGGCTATCATCATGACGGACAGTGCGCCTGCGACCGGGGTAACCCACAGCAATGCGTCGAAAGCCGGGATGCCCGCAAGCATCTGCGTTGCTCCCGTCAGCAGGAACATCCCCGGGAAGTATGGATACCCGAAGCCCCAGCCGTTGTAGCCCAAGACGATGGTCCCGCTCTCGAGGAGCCGGCTGGTCAACACCGCGTACTCGCCGGTATCTGAGCCCCAGACGACGAAACGTCCAAGGGGAAGGAATCGCACCACGACCCCCAGCACAAGGACCGACAGGAGGGCGGCCCACGCCCAGCGCTTCATCTGGCGGGTATATGCCGAACAATCCTATTCATAGTTGCGCTGGCACCGGAGGCCCTGCTTACATGCACATGAAGGGCCGGCCGCCCTTGTCGCCCTTCTTCCCGCCAGTCGGGTCGAGGCCGAAATCCTCGCCCTCCTCCGGGTCGACGACTATGTCCAGGAGCATGTTCACCATCTGCCGCAGCTGCTGCACTTCCTGCCTGAGCGCGACGACCTCGCGGACCATGTCCTCCTGGGACCCTGCTGCCTGTCTCTTCATATTCACAACTTGCATATTCCCCATCTCATAGATATCCCTTTTGGTACATCGTCTAATCGCCAACAACAGAATTTATCATCCGGGGTACGCGATATACGCGGGAAATGCCCGAGTACCAGTGCCCCAACTGCAGCTCGAAGGTCCCCGAGGAGGCCGCCTCATGCCCCAAATGCGGCCTCAGGTTCTCGGACGGGGACGAGAGGGCGGTATTCAAGAACAAGGGTGACCTGCTCGCGCGCTCCGGAAAGCTCGCGGAGGCCGCCGATGCATACCGCCGCGCCCTGGAGAAGGACCCGAAGGACTGGCTCACGTGGGACAAGCGCGCAGACATCCTCGAGAGCACGGGAGCGCTGGCGGAGGCGGCGGAATGCTACCGCCGCTCGCTGGCAGTCCGCCCTGAGAACAATCCGAGCAGGGTGGCACTCGGAAGCATTCTTTATCAGCTCGGCAAGAAGGATGAGGCACTCGAGGAATTTCGCACGGCCTCGGAGAAGGACCCGGATGCCGCCGGTGCCGCGAAGAACTACGCCGCGGCGCTCTTCAACAGCGGGAAGTTCCGGGAGGCGGCGGCCGTCTTCGAGAAAATTTACGAGAGGCACCCGGAGGACCTGGAGCCGCTGCTGCACGCCGGGGACGCCTGTGCCAACGCCCGCAACCTTGACGGCGCACTGGCAATCTACAGGAGGCTCCTTGAGAAGAAGCCCGATGACGCCCACATGCTCAAGAGGACCGGGGACCTGCTCGTGGAGATGGGCGACCTTCCGGCGGCGCTGGGCTGTTTCGAGGAGGCGCTCGCGATAGAGCCCGACGACACGGAGGCATGGGTCCATCGGGGCGACGTCGAATGCCTCGCAGGCCGCGTTCTGAAAGGGGTGAGGTGCTACGAGGAGGCGCTGGGACTTGACGCCGACAATCCCAAGGCGCTGGCGCACAAGGGCATCGCCCTCAACTCGCTGGGCAGGACGGATGAGGCGGCGAAATGCCTCGGGGCGGCGCTCGCGCATTCACCTCGTGACCCCAGCATCCTGATGGGCCTTGGAGAGGCGTACCTCAAGATGAGCCGGTTCTCGGAGGCTCTGGAACTTTTCAACCAGGTATCCGCGCTCGTCCCTGATTCGCCCCTGGCGTGGTCGCGCATTGGGGATGCCCACGGCGCCCTGAGCCGGTACAACAAGGCCCTCGAGGCATACGAGAAGGCCCTTTCCGCGGACCGGGGCATCGCGGAGAGCTGGCTGAAGATGGCAGCCGCGCTATACCATCTTGGCCGCTTCCAGGAGGCGCTGTCCGCGGCCGGCCGCACGCTCTCGCTCAATTCGAAGCTGGACCAGGCCTGGCATCTGAAGGGCGCCATCCATTTCACCATGGGAGAGCTGGAGGAAGCGGAGCAATGCGCCGAGAGGTCATTGGCCCTGAACCCGTCGGACCGGGAGGCGAGGCACCTCCAGAGCCTCTGCCGCGACCGCTCGGGAAATTCGGAGAGGCGGTTCGTGCTCGAGGACGTTTTCATAGTCCTGGAGGACGGGCGATTGCTGTCCCATGTCAGCCGTGACCCGGACCTTACGGTGGACGAGCTCGTGCTGAGCGGCATGTTCACCGCCATCCAGAACTTCATCAAGGATTCGTTTCGGTACAAGGACTCCGACGCTCTCGGGATGCTCGAGATGGGCCGGATGCGCATCCTGATAGAGCACTGGCGCAACATCTACGTCGCTGTCGTGGTGACAGGCTCGGAGCCGCCCCGCCTACGTCAGGAAATGAAGAAGGTCCTCGTCGAATTGTACGACAAATACCACCTGCTCCTCAATGACTGGGACGGTCGGGTCGACAAGGTCGCGGACATCGCCAAGGCGGCAGCCAAGCTGCTCGTCTGATATTTTGTTGGCGGAATGGAGAATCTACTTCCCGTCCGTCGGCGGGGGAGCGGAATCCTGTCCGCCCTGCGGCGGGGGACTGTCCCCGCCCTCCCTGCGCTCTCCGCCTTCGCCCTCTCGCCTGTAGGACCCTCTCCCGCTTCCTCCGTCGCGGCCCCCGCGGTAGCCTCCGCCCCCGCGCCTGTCGCCGCCGCCGCGGCCGTAACCTCCGCGGCCTCCGCCGTCGCGGCCTCCGCGGTAGCCTCCGCCCCCGCGCCTGTCGCCGCCGCCGCGGCCGAAACCTCCGCCGCGACCGCCGCCGCTCCGTCCGCCGCGCCTCATCTCGCCGGTGTATTGCTGCTGGTCCTTGGCGACCTCCTCCTTGGTTGGAGGCTTGAGGAAATCTATCGAACCGTAGGTTCTGGCAATCTTCCTGGGCTCGCCCTTATGGCAGTGCTCGCAGAACAATTCCTCTCCCTTGAGGGACAGGACCTTCCTGCACTTGGAGCAGAGCGCCTTGACGACACCGAAATCCGAGCCCGCCGTGGAAAGCTGCACCGAGGGGCTGGTCGAGATGACCTTCGCCCTCACAATATCGAGCACCTGGTACGCGGCTCCCGTATCCTCCGTATAATGTTCCGAAACATGGGATACGTGGATGGTCCCCGCGCCCTGGTCCGATATCGCCCTGTCCTTGCCCAGGAGCGCGACGAGTTCCGCGGACACCATCTGGCTGCGGACATCGTCCACTCGCGCAATTATCACATCGCCGATCTTCAGCTTCACGGGCGGATTGAGGGGGCGAACCTTTGTCGCCATCTCCTTGGTGTCTATCGCAAGGACACCGGCCACCGCCGCGAATATCTTCCCGCCATCCTCGTACGTCCCAGGCCCGGGCAGGTACTCCTCTGTGGTACCGATCTCCTCGCCGGGCAACACAAGCCTGTTGTCGCTCATTGTCATCATCTCCCGCGTTCCATCCGGAACAGCGTTACATCGATATGCTCTCTTTCCTTTGTGTGGAAGTCGAACAAGTGCTTAATGGCGAATTTGTACTTATTCCTATGGGTGACGGTAAAACCGGCCCCGCGGGCCTCCCTTTCGACGAATTCCCATGTCTGGGACATGTGGAACGAATAGACGGCATGGGCGCACTCGAAGGCCTTCTGGAGGAAGGGCCTGTCGGCGTGCCTCTTCTGGGCACCGAAGGGCGGGTTCATGACTATCGTATCGACCGCCTCGTGGAACTCCTCGAGCCTGCCGGCGACAAAATCCAGCTCGAACTCGACATTCTTCTCCTGTCGCAGTTCCTCAACGAACTTCCGGGCCACCTCCACCGATTCCCCGTCTATGTCTATGCCGACGACCCTGGAAGCGCCCAGTATCCCGGCGCCGGCGGCGAGTATTCCCGTGCCGCACCCGAGGTCCCCGACGACCTTCCCGATGATGTCGCCGGAATGGGCAGCGAAAAATAGCATCTCCGCCGCCACAGGTGCGGGCGTCATGTACTGCTCCAGGGACGGTTTTGGGCTGGGATGGGGCGGTGCCCTCTGCAGAAGTATCTCGAGCTCGCTCTTCTTCATTTGACCTCCAAACCCGTTCCCGCACTGCTTTGCAAGTCCTAGCTCATTTCCCGGCCTGTTCCCGACATGCCTGATTCCAATCTCAATCGGCGCTCTCCCAGCTCTCCCATATCATCACCGGGACCGTCCTTCACCGCTTATCAAGCCGGCGCTCAGCCGCCCCTGACCTTCTTCATGTGCTCTACCTTTTTCCTCAGCGCCTCGGGCTTGCCGATGTCGTGGCGAACGGCGTAATCGCCCCTGATGTGGCCGAGCGCAGCCTCGCATTTGGCCTCCGCACCCGCTATGTCATCCGCTATGCCCACGACGCCTATGGCCCTCGACGTGGTCGTGAGCACCGTGAGTTCGTCCTTGAGGTTCACGGCGGCAAAGTAGAGCCTCGCACCGCCCGCCTCAACCGCCCTCTCGTCGACCGTGATGGGCGAGCCCGCCCTGGATTCCGTGCCGTAGCCGACGGGCACGACGTACTTGCACACCGTTGCTTTGCTGGCGAACGAGACCTTGGCCCCGGAAAGGCCGCCGTCCGCGATGGCACCGCAGATGCCAGCGAAACCGCCCTCCAGCAGGCTCAGGACGTTCATCGCCTCCGGGTCCCCGAAGCGCGCGTTGACCTCGATGACCTTCGGGCCCGAGGAGGTCAGCATGAACTGGCCATAGATGGGCCCATTGTAGGGATGGCCTTCGGCCGCGAGCGCATCGATGAGCCTCTGGACTATCTTCGTCCCTTCCTCGTATTCCTCTTTTTTCAGGAAGGGAAGCAAGTGGTCCTCCTGCGAATAGGAGCCCATGCCGCCGGTATTGGGGCCCTTGTCGCCCTCGTAGGCGCGCTTGTGGTCCTGCACCGCCGGCATCGGCACCACTTTCTTACCGTCGCAGAAGCACTGTAACGTAAATTCTTCGCCCTCCAGCTTCTCCTCGATGATGACCTTGGCCGAGCCTCCTATCTTGTGCTCCAGCACCTCGGTAGCGTACCTGAGCACATCCTCCTTCGTCAGAAGCTGGTCCCCCGAAATCTTGACGCCCTTTCCGCCCGTGAGCCCGATGGGCTTCACCGCCACCCCCTTGTCGTATCCCGAAAGAAATTTTTTCACCTCTTTCGGCTCGGAAAACACCCAGTGGTCCACGCCTCCGGGCAGCTTGCGTCTCGTCATGAGCTCTCGCATGAACTCCTTGGACGTCTCTATCCTGGCCGCGCCCGCCGTCGGCGCCGCACATCGTATGCCCTCCTTCTGGAGCGCATCCACGAGACCCGCCTCGAGGGGCGCCTCGGGCCCCACGGCCGCCAGCTCCACTCCCTTGAGCTTCGCCCAGAGCACCACCTTCTCATTGTCCGTCTCGGACCCGAGCATGACCTCGGAGGAGAGCTTCATCATCCCCGGATTCTTGTTCTTCATCACAGTGAACAGCTGAGCCCCGCTCTCCACGAGCGCCCGGGCCATCGCATGCTCCCTTGCCCCCCCTCCGACCAGCAGAACCTTCGTCGGCATCCCTGCAACCCCCAATCTTTTTTTCAACTTCTATCCCTGAAATAGCCCCGACTATTTATGCCTCTTCCGGGTCCTGCATATGCGCCAGTCGCATTATCGACCGAAGCCGGTTGATCTCCCGTAAGTGGCCGGTTTCGACCCGCAAGGACGGTCATTCGAGCGTCTTTTGGAGCTTTTCCCTGTCCCATCCGGCCTGTCTCAGTATGGACGATGAGGTTCCCTTGGCAATTTCGTCGTGGTTTGGCACGATGACTATCCTGGTCTCGGCAGGCGTCCTTTTCTTGAGACGAATGTGGCTCCCCTTCTGGGAGACTATCTTGAACCCGTCCTTCTGGAGGGCTTTGAGAAGTTTACGCGCGGGAAGGGCGGGCAGTTTTGGCATGCGCCACCTCGACGAACGTGAAGAACGGCGTCTTATCGGGAATTCGGGCGTCCTCGTCCTCGAGATAGAGCTCTATGGCCTCTCTCAGATTGTCGAGGGCCGTCTCCACGGTCTTGCCCTGGCTGGCGATGTCCAGCTCCGGACACCAGGAGACGTAGAGCCTGCCTTCCTTGTTGATGATGGCAGTGAACTTCATTGAGACCAACTCTCGACGATTCAATGCGGTAGCGACTATTTCTATATTTCGAGAAGCATGAATATCGGGGGCGTGGGGGACCGTGCCCCGCTCATAGGGACGGCACGCGCTCGTCTCGCTACTTCTTGGCTGCCATGAGCTCCGACCTCTTGACGAGCGCCACGAGCTCCACGCCCTCCGGCTTGAGGCCTTCCGTGGCCCCTTCCTCCCTGTCCACGACGACTATGGCGCGCTTCACGACCGCTCCCGCGGCCCTCAGGAGCTTTATGGAATTGATGATGGAGCCTCCGGTGGTGGCCACGTCCTCGACGATGGTCACGGTCTCGCCCTTGGTCACCTCGCCCTCTATCTGCGAGCCCGTGCCGTGCTCGCGCGGCTTCTTGCGCAGCATGACATAGGGCTTGTCCGTCTGAAGCGAGACGGCGGCCGCGATGGGGACCGCGCCGAGCTCCATGCCCGCTATCCGCGTGCCGTCGACGTGCTTCCCCATCTCCTCTGCGATGCGCCGGAGTATCTTCGGCCTTGTCGAGGCCATCTTTATGTCGATGTAGTAGCTGCTCTCCTTCCCCGACGTCAGCACGAACTTCCCGAACTTAATCGCACCGCACTGCACCAGCATCTCCAGCAATTCCGTCATGTCATTCCCTCTGTACGTTTTTCACCACTAAGGCCACAAGGCCGCAAGGCCACAAGGCCACCCGTCGTTGTTTCTCTTCACGAATTTCGCCTGCGCGAAATTCGGGCACAGACGGGCTTCGCCCGTTTTCGTCTCGACGAGCTTCGCTCGTCTTCGATGAGGAAGACCGTGGTCTTCCGATTCACAGCGATGGCACAGAGCGGGCAGTTTGCATGGCTGCACCCAGTGGGCCGCCTCTTCACAGTTCTGCACCCCGTGCGCCGCCTCTTCACCGTCGTGCGCCCCGCGCGTCCCCTCTTCACCGTTTAATGGCATGTCGCTCACCACGGCTCCCTCTTCTGGCCCAGCTTGTAGCCTGCGATGTTCACAGCCCTGTGGATGAGGGGCGTCATAATCAGTATTACGATGATGTTGAAGACCGAGAAGGCGGTCCAGAACCAGTTCCAGAAAATAGGGATGGTGAGAAGCCACGCTCCGGCCACGAAGTCCAGCTGGTCCATCAGGAAGGGCGACTTCTTCCCCCGCTCGATGCCCATCCTCCTCTTTATGAAGCTCTTTATCAGGTCGCCAAGCAGGCCCCCGTAGGAAAGGCACGCAGTCACCGCCAGGGCGCCGAAGCTCATGTTCGGCAATATGTCCGGGTCGAAGGTCCCGATGAAGGACATGCCCATGACATTGAACCGAGGCTGGTTCGAGAGGTACGATATAAGCTGCTGCATCTCTCCTGCAAAGACTCCTGTGAGCCCGCCGAAAATGAAGCCCTCCCAGGTCTTCCCGTCCCCGAAGAGCCGCTTCCCGCGCCATTTCCTTCCGCCGTCCATGGGCGCCTTGCCCTTGTACAGAACGGCAGCGGAACCCGACACGTAGGCCGGGAACATTAGCCAGAAGGACTGCCCTATGATGAGCAGCGCCCCCACTACCGTCTGGGCGATGTCCATGCACTGCTGGATTGGCGATATCGCATTTATATTTGTGCAATTGGTGAAAGGCCACAAGGCCGCAGGGGCACAGGACCATCGGGTCCATCATAAGGGTTTAACCATCATCCATTTAAATAGTTGCGGCGCCGAGTGGGGAAATATATCTATACTAATATTACCATTAATTTCTGGGATTGTAATGGAGCTGCAAAAAAGGCCGTCCATTATTGTTGTTGTGATGGCATTCGCTCTCATCGCCATCCCAATCGGAGCCCCGTATGACGCCCTGGCCGCGTCCGTATGGACGCTGACCTCGGACACGGACTTCAAATCGGGAACTCCGTCAGGTGTCAATGTAAGCGGATCAGGAAACGACGGCCAGCTCACGCTCGAGAGGGACGGCAATTGGACCCAGATGAAGCCGCTATCCAATCCGGGACATATTTATTACGGGTTCGGCATGGCGAGAATAAACAGCACGGACAAGATTGTGGTCTTTGGTGGCACCAAAATGGGAAATAAAATCGCCGAGACATGGATCTATAACATCCCGTCCAACCAATGGACCCAGGTTTTTCCTTCAAATCATCCAACTGCAAGGTGTAATTGCGCGATGGTCGCGGTATACAATACTGATAAAGTAGTTCTCTTTGGCGGACAGGACAACGTGGGCTATTGCGGGGACACCTGGGTCTACGACCTCTCCGATAACCAATGGTACAATATGAACCCGGCCTACAGTCCGAAAGCGAGAGAATGCGTTGACCTCGCCTGTTTTATTAATGATGATAAAATTCTAATGTTCGGAGGAAAGGGATTCGCCATTGATCATGATGGAACCTGGATATATGACCTTGGAGACAACGACTGGACCAGATATTATCCGGTGACCGTGCCTGGAGAGCGGTGTGACTATGGTCTGGCGAACATCTACAACGACGACAAAGTCGTGATGTTCGGCGGCTACGACTGGACTACCGACAAAGAGAAAAACGACACATGGGTCTACGACATCTCGGATAACCAGTGGTACAACAAAAACCCATTGAATCAACCGAATACGACATATCAAATGGGGATGGAATCCTTGGATCACGATGACAAGATTTTGATTTTCGGAGGGTCTTCACCCCCGGCAACAAATGAAACATGGGTATACGACCTCTCGGACAATCAATGGGAACAGAAATCGCCAACTAGCAAACCTGGCACCAGAGCGTATCCTGGGATGACGAACACACGCAATGACGATAAATTCGTTGTTTTCGGAGACAGCAATGAGACCTGGGTCTATGACTTGGATGCCTATTCATCCCCGGGGACATTCACATCCGCCCCCAACAACACCGGGGGACCCACGAACTTCCTGAACCTGACATGGTCCGCGGACCTGCCCACCTCCACTAGTATAAGCTTTCAATTCAAGACGGGCAAGACCCTGGCCAGTCTGTTACCAAAAAAATATCTGGGACCGGATGGGTCGCAGTCCACATTCTACAATTCGTCGGGAACCTCGATCTGGACGGGCCATGACGGGGACGTATGGATGCAATATCGGGCATATTTCCGGTCGGACGCGAACACCAGCACCCCGACGCTCTATGACATCATGGTCTCGTACAACCGCATCCCTGATTCGCCAAACCTTACGACCCCGGCGAACGACACATGGGTGACCGATTCCAGGCCGACGTTCAACTGGACCTTTAGAGACGCCGATTCTGCCGGACAGGGCGCTTTCCGGTGGCAGGCGGACGCTGACAGCCTCTTTAGCTCCATTGATTACGATAGCAATAACACGCCATCGGCGGTGGAATCATACAGACCCGCAACGCCGATGAAGGATGGGAGTTGGTACTGGCGTGTCTCCACCCAGGACTGTGATGGGGCCTGGGGAAACTACAGCGGAGGTAGAATGGTAAAGGTGGATTCGGGGCCGCCGTCCCCGTTCACCCCGGGGGTACTCCCTTCGATATGGACGAACTGCACTACGCCGCAGGTAGTGTTCCAGACGACGGACAACGGGAGCGGACTGGATCATTATGAAGTGAGGGTCGACAGTGGACCATTCTCCACCCAGGCCAGCCCGTATACCATCCCCCAACAGACAGAGGGGGTACACGTGGCGACGGTCCGGGCATATGACAAGATCGGCTTCTATCGGGATGAGAATGTGACCATCTACATAGACCTGAAGGCCCCCAAGGCATTCGCGCCTTACGCCGTTCCCGGCAACTGGACTAACAACACGCAACCCCAGGTCTTCTTCTCGACAACCGACGAGACCAGCGGCATGAACCATTACGAGCTAAAGATAGACAACGGAGAGTTCGGTCGCCAGACAAGCCCGTACACATTGCCTCCGCAGGTCGACGGGGTCCACACAGTCGCGGTACGGGCATACGACAACGCTACGAATAGCTGCGAGGGTATTGCCAAGGTATACATAGACACCGTGCCGCCGAACTCGTTCACTGCGGTGGCGGCGCCCCACAACTGGACGTGCCTGAAAACGCCCACGATATCGTTCAACACGACCGACAATACCAGCGGCATCGCCCGTTACGAGGTCCGGGTGGACAATGAGTCATTCAGCGTGCAGACGAGCCCCTACATCCTGCCGCCCCTGGGCGAGGGAAAACATGCGGTCAAAGTAAGGGCATTCGACCAGGCCGGAAATATTGCAGAATCGATTGTGAACGTCTATGTTGATACGGAACCGCCCACCCAGGTATCAATTGCCCTGGACGGGGGCGCCATCTATACAGAGAACCAGACAGTTTCGATTGACATTTCTGCGACCGATTTGTGCAGCGGAGTGCGGGAAATGACTTTCAGCGATGACGGGATTCAATATTCAACCTGGGAGCCTTTCAAGACCCAGAAGAGCTGGACCTTCCCCTCCGCCGGGAAAAAATTGGTCTATTTCAAGGCGAGGGATGCCGCCGGCAACGAAGCCTGCGCCACCGCTGAAATCATCTACGCACCCGTGGCCCGAATCGTAGTGACGCCATCCACCGTGACGGTCGGGTTGGAACTGAAATGCCAATTCACCGCCAAGGCCTACGATTCCGGCAACCGGGAGCTGCCGGACCTGCCATATGTCTGGACCGTGCCGGTAGGCGTTGGGTCCATCGACTCCACCGGCCTTTTCATGGCTGGTAAGACCCCTGCCACGGGTAAGGTGACCGCTGGTTTCGCCCATAAATCCGGTATGGCCACCGTGGTAGTGGTGCAGAACAAGGCGCCTGTGGTCGGGAGTATCTCGCAATCTTCGCTGAAGATTGGGCCGGACGAGACACTCAATATCAGCACCTCGGGTTCCTCGGACCCGGATGGGGACATTCTGCAGTTCCTCTTCGATTTCGGTGACGGTTCGACATCTGAGTGGATAAATGCCTCATCAACATCACATTCCTACTCGAAGCAGGGCAAGTACGATTTGAAGTTCAAGGTCCGGGACGATAAGGATGCAGAGAGCGGCTGGTCCCCGATAAAGAAGGTTGAGGTCGTGAAAGGCGGAGGAGGCGGGACCATGCCTGCGTCGTCAGATTACACGGTGTACCTGCTGCTGATAATCCCCATCGGAGCGGTGGCCGCCGGCATTGGGCTCTATGTGATGTCGAGGAAAAAGAAGGTCTCGTAATTCCATGCTCAGCGACCCACAGCCTCAGTTCTTTGCCCCGCTGAAATCACGGCGCTTCCAAGACGATGGCGCTTGACCTTGCAGGCATGAACTCATCCTCTTCGGGCCTTCCGCTCGAGAAAACGCTCCTTTTCTTTCTTCAGCTCGCTCCGCAGCAGACTTTCTTCCGGCAGGCGCAGACGGTAGCCTGACGCGAATATCTTGTTGTGCAGCCCCCCCAAGGCGTACCTCACCACCGCATCGTCCTTGTCCGCGCAAAGTATGATGCCCACGGGCGGATTGTCATCCCCGTTGAGCTGGTGGTCCCTGAAATAGTTCAGGTAGAAGTTCATCTGGCCGGCGTCGGCGTGCGAAAATGGCCCCACTTTCAGGTCGAGCACCACGAGGCAATGCAGCCCGATGTGGTATAGGAGAAGGTCGACCTTGAAGCGCTGGTCCCCGACGAATATCGTCTTCTGCCGGGCCACGAAGGCAAAACCCACGCCCAGCTCCAGCAGAAAATCTTCAATGCGGCGGATGAGAGCTTCCTCCAGCTCGCTTTCGGAATGATTATCGCCGAGATCGAGGAAATCGAGCAAATACGGGTCCTTGATCTCGTCCTCGGGAGACAATTCATCGGATTCGCTGCGGGCCCGCTCCAGAACTCGTTTCTTCCTCCGCGAAAGGCGCGTCCGCTCGTATAGTAGGCTGTTCATTTGCCTGTCGAGATGGCGGGACGACCAGTTTCCGCGCAGGCATTCGTGCTCGTAGAAAACGCGTTTATTCTCATCGTCGACCTTCAGAAGCAGCCGATAATGGGTCCAGCTCAGCGGGAATTCCGGAGTATAGCGGACGCCCCTATCGAATTGGCGACGCGTCGCGTCGCCATTTTGATACACAATATAGAATTTTAGAATGTGCTT
>Ga0315283_10000364_pt1 | contig 32712 bp, 30 predicted proteins | sample YL17G09_0_MG_FD_204541 | JGI IMG/M metagenome (GOLD analysis project Ga0315283, IMG submission 204541) | Sediment microbial communities from Yellowstone Lake, YNP, Wyoming, USA - YL17G09_0 | ecosystem: Environmental > Aquatic > Freshwater > Lake > Sediment | place: USA: Wyoming | collected...
TGTCAAGCCCAGGTAAGGTTCTTCGCGTTGCATCGAATTAAACCACATGCTCCACCGCTTGTGCGGGCCCCCGTCAATTCCTTTGAGTTTTAGTCTTGCGACCGTACTCCCCAGGCGGTTCACTTAATGCGTTAGCTCCGGCACTGAGGGGGTCAATACCCCCAACACCTAGTGAACATCGTTTACGGCGTGGACTACCAGGGTATCTAATCCTGTTTGCTCCCCACGCTCTCGCGTCTCAGCGTCAGTATAGGGCCAGAAAGTCGCCTTCGCCACCGGTGTTCCTCCTGATATCTACGAATTTCACCTCTACACCAGGAATTCCACTTCCCTCTCCCCTACTCAAGCAAGACAGTTTCAAATGCACTTCCCGGGTTAAGCCCAGGGCTTTCACATCTGACTTATCAAGCCGCCTACACGCTCTTTACGCCCAATAATTCCGAACAACGCTTGCACCCCCCGTATTACCGCGGCTGCTGGCACGGAGTTAGCCGGTGCTTCCTCTGGTGGTACCGTCAAGTATAGAGGCTATTTACTTCTATACATTTCTTCCCACCTGACAGAGCTTTACGATCCGAAAACCTTCCTCACTCACGCGGCGTTGCTGCGTCAGGGTTTCCCCCATTGCGCAAGATTCCTCACTGCTGCCTCCCGTAGGAGTCTGGACCGTATCTCAGTTCCAGTGTGGCTGATCATCCTCTCAGACCAGCTAACCATCGTCGCCTTGGTAGGCCATTACCCTACCAACTAGCTAATGGTACGCGGACTCATCCTTCAGTGAAAGCTTGTAAACAGAGGCCTTCTTTGACTGTCACACCGCAGTGAAAGCAGTATTATCAGGTATTAGCCCACCTTTCGATGAGTTATTCCCAACTAAAGGGCAGATTATCCACGCGTTACTCACCCGTGCGCCACTTTACTCATTCGCCGAAGCGAACTTTCTCGTACGACTTGCATGTGTTAGGCACGCCGCCAGCGTTTGTTCTGAGCCAGGATCAAACTCTCCAGTTTTAATCCTTATAGAGATTGCTCTCTAACTTTTCAACAAATAGAAAAGGACCCACAAATCTATTATCCCACTATTCAATTTACAAAGAACAATTCTAAAGCGAGTTTTTAAAATAATTTAAATTAGCAATCCTGTCAAGATTTATTTCTCGAAGCACTATACGTGAAGAGTTATTGCAGTACTAAAAAGAAATCCGTCAAGACTGAAAAGAACTTGTTTTTCTACATATTCTTTCGGCAATAGTCAAGATAAATTTTTGCCAAAAAATAAAAATTTATTTCACGGTAATAAGGGCGTGTTTTTTCTTACCTTTTCTTAAGTGAATTTCCCCATGCTCGTTGAGATGGCTGATGGTGATCTTTTCATCAAACTTCTCAATCGGGCGGTCATTGATATATATCCCTCCCTGTGCAATCAGGCGTCTCGACTCCCCCTTGGATCCCGTCAAGCCTGCTGAATACACCAGCTCAAAAGCTGGAATGCCCTTTTCGAGTTCGGACCGCGATCGCTCACTGGTGGGGATTGCAGATACATCGCGTGCTGCGTCCTCTCTGGGAATGTCGCTCGATGCGAAAAGTCCTTCTTCTATTGGTTTCGTATTAAAAGCTGTCGCAGAAGCCGTCCATGCAGCAATGGCTGCTTCACTGCCATGGGTTATCTTGGTCGCCTCAAAAGCCAGCACCGCCTTGGCCATGTTCAACCTTGAATCAATCAGATTTCGGACTTCCTCTATCTCTTTCATCGGTAAAAAGGTAAATAGTGCCAGAAACCTCTCCACATCGGAATCATCTGTATTGATCCAGAATTGATAATACTCATAGGGAGATGTCATTTCCGGGTCGAGCCACACGGTTCCCTTTTCAGTTTTTCCCATCTTATATCCATGTGATGTTGTAATGAGGGGGAATGTTATGCTGAAGGCATTTTTCCCTTCTATCCTTCTTATAAGGTCACTCCCTGCTAGCATATTGCCCCACTGATCATTTCCGCCCATCTGCAGTACACAACCATAATTGGCAAACAGATACAAAAAATCATAGGACTGGAGCAGCATATAATTAAATTCAATAAAATTGAGCCCCGTCTCCAGACGCATCCTGTAGCTCTCCGCCGCCAGCATCTTATTTACGCTGAAGTGTCTCCCTATATCTCTAAGAAACTCGATGTATTTAAGCCCAGTCAGCCACTCTGCATTATTCAATAATATGGCCTCACCTTTTCCAAAAGCCATATATCTTGATAACTGCTTCTGCAAACAAGTCGCGTTGTAATCAATTTCTTCTCGCGTGAGAATCTGACGCATTTCGGATTTCCCGCTGGGGTCTCCTATCAGACCTGTCCCGCCACCGATCAGGATAATCGGGCGATGTCCGCATTCCTGCATATGCATCAAAGCCATTATCGGTACAAGGCTCCCTATATGCAGACTTGTCGCAGTTGGATCAAAGCCGATATAACAGGTAACGTGTTCATTCTGCAGCAAAGAGCGCAGTTCCGCCTCATCCGTCACCTGTTCTACAAATCCCCTTTCGGTAAAGACGTCATACACGTTTTTCAATTTTTCTTCTCCAGTGCTTTCTGTAAAGGGCTCGTATGGCTCCACATATCATCATCCCGGCATGTCGCTGTTTAGCAAGGTTTACCGCCAGATGACTATTGGTCCCAGTAGTTTTCTCAATCTCTCAGATGTACGGTTAGCCTGTCAATTCCTGTAGCCTTGCCGCTTTTTACATCAACGTCGACAACAACACCCTGAAGCCGAATATCATCCTTGGCCACATCAAACTTATTTGGTATTTGCGTCAAAAACCTCTCCATCACAGCATCCTTTCTTATTCCGATGATAGAATTGAAAGGACCCGTCATCCCGACATCTGTTATGTAGGCAGTGCCGCCGGGAAGTATGCTTTCATCGGCAGTCTGCACATGTGTATGCGTCCCAAGAACAGCACTGACACGACCATCAATAAACCACCCCATAGCTTCTTTCTCCGAGGTCGCCTCTGCATGCATGTCGACAATAATTATCCTCGTATATTTTTTCATCTTTTCGATTTCTCTTTCAGCCACTCTGAAAGGACAATCGATGGGCTTCATAAAGACCCGTCCCATCAGATTGATCACACCGCAGGATATCCCCGATGAATCAGGCCTGATGACACTCCCCCACCCTGGCGAACCCGCGGGATAATTGGCCGGTCTGAGAAGTGTTTCATAGTCACCGACGAATTCACTAATCTCTTTTTTGTCCCAGATATGATTCCCTGAAGTCAACACGTTGATGTGATTGCTGTAGAGCTCTTCAACCACGTCTCTGGTCACACCAAACCCTGCAGCTGCATTCTCACAATTCGCAATGACAAAATCAATCTTGTATTGAAAAATGATTTCGGGCAAAAGCTCACGAACCGCGCGTCTTCCAGGTTTACCTACTATGTCTCCAATGAACAATATCTTCATCTGCGATTTCTATCTTGCATAATCTGAAACCCGTGTTTCCCTGATGACAGTTACTTTTATCTGTCCTGGATAAGTCAAATCAGCTTCAATCTTCTTGATAATATCCTTGCAGAGCATAACGGCATCGTCATCCGAAATCTTTTCATTTTCAACAAGTATGCGTATCTCCCTTCCTGCCTGTATGGCATAGCATCTATCAACTCCGCTAAAGGAGTTTGCTATACTTTCCAGTTCTTCCAAACGCTTGACATAGGTTTCGAGCATCTCCCTTCGTGCGCCCGGCCTTGCCGCCGATAGGCTATCCGCCGCCTGAATGAGTACGCCCAGGAGTGTATTGGTTCGACCATCATCATGGTGTGTAGCAATGGCCTGAACAATCCTGGGGGATTCGCCGAATCGCTTTGCGTAATCGGCACCAATTGCCGCATGTGTGCCTTCTATCTTATGGTCCACCGCTTTTCCTATGTCGTGAAGCAGCCCTGCCCTCTTGGCTTCTTTGACGTTCATTTTCAACTCGGCAGCCATAATGCCTGTAAGGTGAGCAACCTCAACAGAATGCTGAAGGACGTTTTGAGAAAAGCTAGTCCTGAACTTGAGACTTCCTAATAAATTCGTAATTTCAGGATGGAGGTCATGTACTCCTACATCAAAAGATGTACGTTCGCCAGTCTCGCGAATAATAGCATCCACCTCCGTTTTAACCTTCTTCACTATATCCTCAATCCTGCCGGGATGGATTCTGCCGTCTGTAATCAATCTCTCCAGAGACATTCTTGCCACTTCCCGTCTGATGGGATCAAAACTCGATAGGACAACGGCTTCCGGTGTATCATCAACGATTAAGTCTATGCCCGTTGCTGCTTCAATAGCCCTAATATTTCTGCCTTCCCTTCCAATAATTCTGCCCTTCATTTCATCGTTGGGAAGATTGACCACTGATACAGTGTTCTCAGCAACGAATTCGCTTGCATATCTTTGCACGGCGTACGTAATGATCTCTCGTGCATTCTTATCAGAAGTCCGTTTGGCTTCTTCCTCTATCTTCCTTATATTAATAGCCGCTTCCCGTTTCGCTTGAGCTTCCATGGACTGCATGAGATAGTTTTTTGCCTCCTCAGAGGAAATGCCTGCAATCTTCTCCAGCTTTTCTTTCTGTTCCTCAAGCAAACGGTTTAACCTTTCATGTTTATCATTTATCTGCGATTCCTTACTTATCAAGCCCTTCTCCCTGTTCTCAATATTCGTTTCTTTCTGAGACAGCGAGTCTATCCTTCTATCTATATTTTCTTCTTTGGACCGCAGCCTTCGTTCAAGATTGTCGAGTTCAAGTTTCCTCTCTTTTGAATCTTTTTCGAATTCCGTTTTTGTCTTGAGAAGATTTTCTTTAGCCTGAAGTAGAGCCTCCTTCTTGATGGTTTCTGCTTCCTTCTTTGCCTCATCTATAATTCTGGCTGAGAGTTTTTCTGATGATTCCAGTTTCTTATCGGAAAGCCTCTGTCTCAACGCATATCCCAACAAGATGCCGAGGGCTATAGAGCCGATTACAATAAACGCGATTAAAGTGTTATATATCAAAGCCTCTTCACCTCCCTAATCTATGATGTGGAACAGAATATCCAACGCTTATCATGGATAAAATGTTCATTGTACGAATTAACAACGCAAGATCTTTCAACTTGTCTCATTCGCTCCAGGGTACTTTGACTAACCATTTATCCGCGGCTTCGTCGTGAAAAAGTCCAAGTCTCATTGAATTAATGGGGATATGATGGAAGGGATTGGGTTAACTGTGCGGCTGCGGGAACAAATCCTGATGAAAGCCCTAAATTATAAAATAAAACCCCCGCCTATGCCGTGTTAAGCACCTTTTTGAACCTTCCGATAAGGTGGGCACCCTATTGTTGCTTCAGGCTTTCCACCCCCGTTTTTACGGGATGCTGGCAGACATGCACACCGCTAACAAGGAAAGGCCCCCGGTTCCAAGGTGTTGGCTCAAAAAATGAATGTTAATCACGCACACTGCAGGGGATAATATCTTTTTCTCTTCACCTTATCTCATCAATAAGATCAATCAGTCTCTCGGATCTACTCTCTAATTGATTACAAATATCTTCTTTCATTCCCTTAAATTTAATATACTCATCTGCAATGTTCAAAGCAGCCAGTATGGCAACATTTAAGGTGTTCGCGTTTGCGGATGTATTTCCTGCTTCTTTTATCTTGTCGTTTACGTACTTGACAACGCTTGCTACGTGTTCATCCCCCGAATCAGATAAAACTGACAACTCCTGCCCCAGTATATTGATATTAAAACTCTTGTCCAAATACATGACCTCAATATTCATTAATGTACATTGATATCCTGAAGCAAATCAAGTAGTGAGTCAACCTTTGTGCGTATCGAATCCCTTTCCTCGTTTAATCCCCTTATTTTATTGTTCGCCCCTTCTAACTCCAATCCTTTGCTCTTGAGAAGTTCTTCTAATTCATGATTCGTCTTTCTCAGTAAAGCATGTTCTTCGATAAGATTTTTAATCTTGCTTTCCAATTCCTCAAATTTAACAAGTTCCACAATTCATCACATCTTTCATACGGTTTTTGATCGCATTCCTTGAAATTGAACACCCTGAAAATAGGCCGTTAATTGTAAGAGAAGAAACTCCTGCTGATCAATGAACCTCTCGGTAATTTTTATCCAAAGAATCGGTTCGGATTATGCCAATTCGACCCATAAATGTCAAGCGCTTATTTTATTGTTTTCAGGGGCATGGGAGGGCCTTCCACAATAGCATGGAAAAATCGGTGAACTGCATCTAATATGTCATTCTTATCATGTATCCTGCCCACTACCTCCCTAAACAGAGAGCCGCCCCTTATGCCCCTCGTATACCAGAGAAGGTGTTTTCGGAAATTTCTGAGACCTAGGCTTTCCCCCGAGTAATTGATTTCCATTTCCATATGGCGTCTTATAACCTTCTCCCTCTCGGCTCCCGAGGGCGGCAATACGCTTTTCCGCTCCTCAAGATGTTTTATGATTTCGCCGAATAACCAGGGATTGCCAAGCGCCGCCCTTCCCACCATGATGCCGTCACAACCGGTAGTTTTTATCATACGGCAAGCGTCTTCGGGACTTCTTATATCGCCGCTTCCTATTACAGGGGTATGTAATTTTTTTTTCACTTCTTCAATAACGCTCCAATCTGCAGCCCCGCTGTATCCCTGATCCGCAGCACGGGGATGGAGTATCACGGCATCCACGCCGCAATCTTCAGCTATGCTAGCAATCTCAAGGGCCCTCATTTCACCGCGATGCCAGCCTGAACGAAGTTTTATAGTCAATGGCAATGATGTCGCCTTCCGGATCGCTTGCAGGATACGGCGCACTCGATCAGGTTCTTTCAAGAGGGCGGCTCCGGCGCCCGTCTTTACGACCTTTCTAACAGGACAGCCCATGTTTATATCTATCAGATCCGCACCGGTATCGGTAGCCATTTGCACCGCTTCGTAAAGGACACCCGGATCGGCTCCGAAGATCTGGACGCCTAAGGGTTTGTCATCAGGCGAGGATAGAAGGTACCGGTAGCTCTTCTTGGTCTTCCTGACAAGGCCATTGGCACTGATCATTTCCGTAAATGCTAAACCACACCCGAATTCTCTGGCAAGGGTCCGGAAAGGCAGATTCGTAATGCCCGCCATGGGCGCCAGAAAAACATTATTCTTGAGGGTCAGATTTCCTATTTTCATTTGCATATTGTCATGCGTTCGGATGCCTTTTCGAGATCATCAGGCGTGTTTATACCCATGACTTCGAAAGAGTTGGCAGTGACGAACGATCTGGTCTTAAAACCCTTCTTCCAGGCGATGCCAACTATATCGGTGAGATAGTACTCTTTCTGGATATTTTCATTGCCTATGTCGCCAACGGCCCTAAAGAGGAAATTGCTTTCGACGCAGTATATGCCCGTATTTATCTCTTTTATTTTCTTCTCATCAGGGGACGCATCTTTTTCCTCCACAATCCGCAATATCTCTCCTTTATCTCCTTCCTTGATTACTCGTCCATAGCCGGAGGCATCATCCAATATCGTTGTCAGAACCGTAACAATCGATTTTTCCAGGATATGGACTTCCAGCAGGGCCCTGATTGTTGAAGGCGAAAGCATAGGGACGTCACCGCACAATATCAGTATGGTGCCGTTGTAACTGTGGAAAACATCTCTCGCATGAAGAACGGCATGTCCCGTTCCCAGCTGCTCAAGCTGTTCTACGAAGATCAAGCCCTGATCCTTGAATGCCTCCCTGACGAGACCTGCCTGGTGACCTATGATGACCACAATTTTTTCCACGTTCACTGCCCTGGCTGCATCCACTGAATATGTCAGCATAGGCTTGCCGCAGAGTGGATGCAGGACCTTAGCTACATCCGCCTTCATCCTCTTCCCCTTGCCTGCGGCCAATATGACCGCACTCACTTTTTGTTTTTCATTTCCGTTCATTCAACGACCTTGCATATCAATTCGTTAAGTTAAGGCTAATGGTAACAAAAAAATATTCCTTGCCTTTACAGGGGCGGCAAGAGCCGGATTCACCCTCATTATTCATTTCACAAGTTCCAGGCAAGGCGCGCAACTTGCCATACGTGCTCCTCATGCGCAAGGTGAGTTTATCCACCCGCCTGCCGACAGTCGCACCTTGGAACTTCTGCTTCTTGCTTCGCCGTGACTCCCGCTTATTTATCTTGACTCTTTTTTATAAACAATCAAGGGCTGGTCTTATCTCCTCCGCTGACATCTACATCAACCGGCATCTCAATTAAGACCTCTTTGATGGATCTTGCGTCGGCATCCTCTACGACGAGCAGGGCGTTACCATGTCTTAATGTATCTCGTCTTTTCGGTATCTTCTCCATCTTGTAAAGCAAAAATCCTCCGAGGGTTTCATAGTCTCCGTCCGGAATGTCCAGTTGAAGCAACTGATTAATTCTCTCTATACTTATTTTGGCATTGACGAGATATTTCCCCGCCCCGATCTTCCTATACATCTTTTCTCCACTGCCATATTCATCGTCAATCTCACCCACAACCTCCTCGAGAATGTCTTCTATCGTCACAATACCTAAAGCACCACCATATTCATCAACAACGACGGCCATCCTCTCACCTCTGATCAGCAATTCAACGAGGAGTTCTTTGGCAAGTTTTGTCTCCGGAATATAATAGACCACCGGTTTAAGATAGGATTCGATCGTCTCGTTCCGACCAGAAAGAGAAGGATGATTTGAAGCCCGTCCATGCAGGGCCTCTAAGAGGTCAAAGTAGTGAAGTATACCGATGATATTGAATATCTGATCGCGATAGACGGGAATGCGCAGATATTTTTTTTCAGATGCAAGTTGAACTGCCTCTCTGAGAGTGGCCGTTACCGGCAGGGACGTCATTGCCGATAGAGGCACCATTATTTTATCGGCAGTTACCTCGAAAAAATCGATGATATTTCTGATCATTTCCCTTTCCGTGCCCAGGATATCGCTTTCCTCCGATCTGTGCCTCAGGATAAATTTCAGACCGTCTTTTGTAATATAGGAAGCAGAGACAATATCTTTTTCTCCCGTTGAAATACGGATTGCTCCCCGTGATATCGTAGAAATGATAAACACTATGGGAAACAGTAACCACGATGATACCCAAATAAACCATGACAGTCTCATGGCAACGAATTCCGCATGCTGCTGGAAAATACTCTTGGGAATAATCTCCCCCATGATGAGGAGTGTCGGAATCATAACAATGACAGCTAATATTGGGCCTTTGGCCAAACCAAATGCGGATATGAAGAGAGCCGTAGCGATAGAGGTGCTCGTGACCACACATAGCCCCGTCCCGCTTAATGTTGTCGAAAGGAACCAGTCCGGTTTCTCGAGAAGTCTCAGGGCAACCTTGGCAGAACGGGATCCCATGTTCGCCTTCTGCCTCATCTTATTGACGTCCGAGACAACGAAGGCGAGTTCACCTCCGGAGAATAGTCCCTCAAGGCATATACAGGAAAGTATCAATAGGATGGAAAGGACGTTATCCATCATCGCTTTTCTCCCGCTTTTCAATCCTTATATTCAAAATCCTCGCCTTGCCCATTTTTTCCACCCTAAAAGCGTACTCACCAAAGCGAACCTCTTCCCCTTTTGCAGGCAGTTTCCCGAAAAGATGGAAGACAAAGCCACCGACAGTATCAAAATCTTCCTCCGGGATCGAAATTCCCATCAGATTGTTCAAGTCTTCCGCAGGCATTTTTCCTGATACCAGCAATGTTCTGTCATCGATTCTCTGCCAGAGGTTATCCCTCAGTCCGTAGTCATCATAGATATCCTCAAAGAGGCTCTCGAGGATATCCTCAAGTGTAACCATGCCGGAAACACCACCATACTCATCGACAATTATGGCAATTTGAATCTTTCTCGTCTGAAATTCCCTAAGGAGGCTGGCGGCACTTTTTACTTCAGGGACAAACCACGACTTTTTCAATAATTTATTTATATGAAGGCCACCGCCTTCTCCGGAGATTCCGCTTATGAGGTCCCTTGCAAACAGGATCCCCAGAATGTCATCCCGATCACTGCCGTAAATGGGTATTCTAGTATGCCGTGCTCTGACGATTTCTGCTTCCATCTCTGCCATGCTAAGAGATATGGGAAGACAAAACATCTCGACGCGGGGAATCATGATCTCTGAAACCGGCTTATCGGCCAGGCCAAATACCTTGTGTATGAGATCCCTCTGTGCTTCTTCCAGTCCTCCTTCCTTCTGATAGACATCAATGAGGATCTTAAATTCATCTTCTGTAAGAGCCTTTTTCCCCGGTGATGTTTCATCCGAGAACAGGGATACAAAAAACCAGGATATTCTTTCCAATGCCCATACGACAGGGCGTTCAATTTTTGAGATGATCACCAAAAGAGGTGAGACGAACGACGAAAAAGATATGGGACGAATAACGGCAAAAGTTTTTGGTATCGCTTCCGCAAAAATAACCAACACCGGGGTTGTAACGGCAACTGCTAACCACTGACCATCCGCTCCGAAGTAATTAATGCAAAGGGAAGCCACCAAGACGGATATGGTAATGTTGACTGATTCATTACTTACAAGGATCGTAATGAGCAGCCTTCTCGGATGTTCCAAAAGCCTGTTTACATACGATAAAAACGGTGAGCCTTCTTCCTTCATTTTGTGGAGGTGGAGGGGGGTAAGCGAAAAAAGAGCAGCCTCTGAACAGGAAAAAAATCCCGACAGGAGAAAAAGAATAACAAGCAGTGCAATTTTGAATGTAATAAGATATTCCAATTTTATATCGAAAAATGTTCCTCAGTATTAAAATGATTGTCATGCATCATAAATATTTGTATCAAATAGCTTATCAAATTTTTTCCATGAAAGACAGCCTATTAATATCAACGTGCGATCAGTTTTGTTTGACGCGGATGATTTTTTCCGATATTTTGGAACGAAAAGGCAGTAGTTTCAAAATTAGCGCCACGTGATATGCATGCGGATATAGTCTGCCGAAAAAAAATGTGTGAGGAGAAATGCCATGATTAACGTACTTTTAATCGGAAACGGTGCCCGCGAACATGCTATCGCCGAAGCGGTCATGAAATCTAAACAGCGGTTAAGACTTTTTTCATTTATGAAAGCCAACAACCCGGGTATTGCATCGATCTCAGAAAAAATATTCATTGGAAGCTACAGTGACCTGAAGGCCGTCAGCGCCTTTGCAAAAGGGACATCTGTAGATTTTGCAATTGTCGGACCGGAAGATCCCCTTAATAGCGGAGTTGTTGATGCCTTGAAAGAAATGGGCATTCCGGCGGTCGGTCCCACCAAGAGCTTGGCCCGTCTTGAGACTTCAAAGTCCTTCACAAGGAATTTACTCCGAAAATACGATATACCAGGGAATCCAAAATTTAAAATATTCACAGGCATGAAAGGAATCAAAGAATTCTTAAGCGAACTTGACGGTATAGTTGTTAAGCCTGACGGACTGACCGGAGGCAAAGGCGTAATGGTTCAGGGAGATCATTTTCAGACAGATGAAGAGGCACTCGCATACTGCGAGCAGGTTCTGGCCGAGCATCAAAGTGTGACTATTGACGAAAGACTGGAGGGTGAGGAATTTTCCCTTCAGTGCCTGTGTGATGGAAAAACCGTTGTCGCAACCCCTCCCGTTCAGGATCACAAAAGGCGGTTCGTCGGCGATAAAGGCCCAAATACAGGGGGAATGGGATCATATTCTTGTGAAGATCATTCTCTTCCTTTCATGGATAAGAAAGACGTCGCAGAAGGTCTCGCTATTACCCAGAAGGTCGCAGAGGCAATTTATAAAGAGACAGGAGAGTATTACAAAGGAGTTATGTACGGTGGATTCATCATAACAAGATCCGGTATCAAGCTCCTGGAATACAATGCCCGCTTCGGTGACCCCGAGGCCATGAATATATTTCCCATCTTGAAAACTGATTTCGTCGATGTCTGCAAAGCAATCATCGAGGGAACCCTGGACAGAATAAACATCGAATTCGAGAAAAAGGCAACAGTGTGCAAATACGTTGTCCCTTTGGGTTACGGTCTTCCAAAAGACCATCCCCACGCTCAATCGACTTCGGCAAGAATCGAGGTTGGCGATGTGGGATCAGCACGCCTGTACTATGCTTCTGTTGATAAAAGGGAAGACGGACTTTATATGAGCACATCCCGCGCAATCGGCGTCGTCGGCATAGCAGACAGTCTCTATAAGGCGGAACAGATAGCTGAAAAGGCCGCTTCTCAAATCAAGGGACCCGTAGATCACAGACCTGATATTGGTACGGAACCGCTCATTGAAAAAAGAATACGCCACATGCAACAAGTAAGGAGGTAAAGTGGTTTATAGGTATCGCCAAGATTCTAGACCACGAAATGAATATGAATACTATCAAAAGGGCACTGATAAGCGTCACGGATAAGAAAGGACTTATCGAGTTTGCACGGGGACTCAAGGATTTTAATGTAGTAATCGTGTCGACAGGAGGAACGGCGGCCCAGTTGCGGATGAGCGGCATAGATGTGATTGATGTATCTGATTATACCGGATTCCCGGAAATGATGGATGGCAGGTTGAAGACACTGCATCCGAAGATACATGGCGGCCTTCTGGCATTACGCGATAATAAGGCCCACATGAAAGCTGCAGCCGAGCACCGTATCGATATGATTGACATGGTTGTCGTCAACCTTTACCGGTTCGAAGATACCATAGCAAGAAAAGAGTGCACTCTTGATGACGCTATCGAAAACATCGACATCGGCGGCCCGACCATGATAAGGGCCGCAGCGAAAAATTACCGGCATGTGAGCGTAATTACCGATCCCGATGATTACTCTGTTATCTTGGAGGAAATGAAAAACACGGGAGGAAAAATCTCTGAGGGTACAAACTTTGCTCTCGCCACTAAGGTCTTTCGACTGACAGCCAGATACGATGGTGCAATCTCCAACTACTTAAGCAGCATCAGCAAGGATGGGTCACAAAAAACGTTCCCCGAAACTTTTACCGTTCAGTTTGTCAAGGCCCAGGATCTTCGCTACGGAGAGAACCCTCATCAGCACGCCGCTTTTTACAGGGAAACGGATCGACCCCCATCTGCCATAGCCGGTGCGCACCAGCTGCAGGGGAAGGAGCTGTCATACAACAATATTATGGACAGCGATGCCGCATGGCAGATGGTGTCTGATTTTGAATTACCGGCTACGGTTATTGTCAAGCACGCCAACCCCTGCGGTGCAGCCACCTCTGGCAGTGATATCGCCGCAGCTTTCAGGAAGGCCATGGAAACGGACCCCGTTTCCGCCTTCGGGGGGATCGTGGCCGTAAACCGGACCATAGACAAAAAAGCAGCCCAAGATATGACCAAAATCTTCCTTGAAGTTATTATTGCACCAGGATTTGACGAGGACGCAAAAGCTATATTGAGTGCAAAACAGAACGTGAGGCTCCTGGAAATTCCTCTGACGGGAACGCGGCCTGCCGGCTATGATTTCCGGAGGGTCGTAGGAGGCCTTCTCATTCAAGAAAGGGATATGGCTGATTTTGATATCCGGAAAGTGCATGTAGTTACAAAAAGGCGTCCCACGGAGGAAGAATACCAGGCTTTGGACTTTGCCTGGAGGGTTGTGAAATACGTCAAATCAAACGCCATTGTGTACACCACAAAGGACCAATTGGTCGGTGTGGGCGCAGGACAGATGAGCCGCGTGGACTCCGTAAAAATTGCCACCATGAAAGCCAAGCTGCCGACAAAAGGCTGCGTATTGGCTTCTGATGCCTTCTTCCCATTCAGGGACGGCGTCGATATGGCAGCCGGCGCAGGCATTACTGCCATAATCCAACCCGGCGGCTCCGTCAGAGACGCAGAAGTTATCAAGGCAGCGGATGAGCATGACATGGCCATGATTTTCACGGAGACGAGGCACTTCCGACACTGACAGAGGTGTGAAGATCAAGGCACTGAATTCGAGACACTTGGCTGCCTCAAAGACTGAATGTGCAAGACTTCCGGAGCCATGCAGTTGAGTTTTTATCTCTTGTTTTGTGACATGGGAATTTAGTATCTGCTTGGGATTTGGGTATTTTCACTTTGGGGACTTTACAAGATGGAGGACTAATTGATATGAAAGAGAAGAAGGCGCCCATAGTCAGCGTGGTTATGGGAAGTGATTCCGACCTCCCCATTATGGGAGAGACGATCAGGCTTTTAAAGGATTTCGCAGTTCCTCACGAAGTTTTTTTGACCTCTGCCCACCGTTCGCCGGAAAGGACATCCTCATTCGCCAAGAAGGCATCTCAAAGAGGCATCAAGGTCATCGTCGTGGGCGCCGGAGCGGCGGCGCATCTGGCCGGTGTGATTGCCTCCCAGTCACTCCTACCAGTCATCGGGGTGCCGATTGATGCGACGCCACTCGGTGGAATGGATGCATTGCTCTCCACAGCACAGATGCCCGGAGGCATACCTGTTGCGGCTATGTCCATCGGCAAGGCAGGCGCAAAAAATGCAGCCCTGCTCGCTGTAAGAATCTTGGCCCTGGAAGATAAGGGACTGAGAACAAAATTGCTTACATTCGTAGAGCGTATGGCCAAAGATGTGGAGAAGAAGCAGGAAAGCCTGACATGCGAGAAGTCCTGAAAATCGATCGCCAAAGGCCTGATGAATCCTTGATTGCAGAAGCGTCATCGATTCTCAGGGCAGGAGGAGTCGTAGCCTATCCTACGGAGACCTTCTACGGGCTCGGCGCTGACGGACAAATCGAAGATGCAATCAAGAAGATTTTCCTGATCAAGGGAAGGAATTTCAAGAATCCCATCTCTGTTATCATTGGCAACGCCAATGATGTGAGAGGTCTTGTGGAAGAAATACCGGAATTCGCGCTCCATCTTATGGAAAAATTCTGGCCGGGGGCCTTGACCATTATATTCAAAGCCTCCTCGGACGTATCCCCTCTTCTTACGGCTGGCACAGGAAAAATCGGCATCCGCCTCTCCAGCCACCCCGTAGCAACCGCTCTGGCAAATAAACTCGGTCACCCGATAACAGCGACAAGCGCGAATCTTTCGGGTAAGCATGAATGTACGTCAGCCGATGAAGTTATCCAAGGCATTGGAGACCAAATAGACGCGGTCATGGATGGCGGGCAAACCCCGGGCGGATCAGGATCTACAATCATAGATGTAACCACTGACCCTCCGGTGATCCTGCGAGAGGGGATCATTCCGAAATATAAATTAACCTATTCCAGATTTGTATAGCCCTACGGCAGCAGGCGCTCTGCGCCTACAGGCGTGGCAAATGCTTTCACAACGCCCGCCGGTTCGCGCGTAAATACTATCATGAAAGGGATCCGGCCCTGGGGCACAATCCGGTCATTAGACACGTCGCTCCCCTGAGGATTGGATAGTTCCTTCTGTATTTGATCCTCTGTCATGGTCGCAAGTTCATCCACGTTCAGTAGATTGCCGCAATACGATTCCCTGACTCCGAGTACAACAGTGTAGGCATCGGTAACCTCTCCCTTAACCTTGATCCTTGTCATAGGAAATGACGAATGGTTGATTGCAGTACCCTCTAAAACGCGAATTGTTCCCATGGTCAAGTTATTCACGAGTCGCTGTCTCGCATCTGCAATATCGACCTGTGCGGGACCGACTTCCTCGCTTTTCTTGATTGTACCGAATATTTTTTCAAAGGTCGCCTGCCAATCTGTCTCAGCGAAGAAGGTAAAATAAACACCCCCCATTAGGAGCACTATTAATAAATAGACCACCTGTCTTCCCCGGGACGTTACCGGTTTCATTCCGGTCTTTTCCTCAGTAATCTTATCCCGATTGGGTCTATCATCATGCACATTTTCTGTCCCGACAGACTTATACTTGCCGATGTCCCCAACTTCCTTTTCAATATCCCCGACGGTCACAGTTTCCGGCCGCTTCGTATCTTCCTTCTCGTCCAACATAATCTGCCCTTGTGCCGCTCTCTTGTGTGGGGATACAGATTCTTTCATATCTTCTGTACCCACATCTTTTTCTCTATCGCTTAAAGATGTCTTTCCTGCCTCTGCCGGATTATCCAGAAAGAAGACATTCTTGCATTGGTTACACCTGACCCATATACCATCCCCTTCGATCAGTGTCTCATCAAACTTGAATTTCGTTTGACAATTCTTACATTGAGCGACCATATACCCTCCAATTAATCGGAAAGATTCCTTCCTTGAGCAATCCCATCTTGAAGAATGGTTTGTTCATCAACTTTTCCCGATGACACATATATCCGGTAAAAAGCGATACATTTCATTGAAATCAAGACCATATCCCACGACAAAACGGTCAGGAATGTCGAAACCGACATAATCCGCTTCAAACGGCACCTTTCTTCTGTCTTTTTTGTCGAGGAACACGCAGATTTTTAACGATCGCGGATCTCTTTTCTTGAGCCTCTCAACCAGAGAAGAGAGGGTCAGGCCGGTATCCAGGATATCTTCCACAACGAGAACGTCCCTTCCCTGTATTGATGTTTCAATATCTTTAGAGATCGTGATATTGCCTGTGCTCATGGTTCCTGCACCATAACTCGCCAGTCGGACAAAATCGACCTGACACGGGATACGTAGATAACGTATCAGATCCGCCATAAATACAAACGCACCCTTGAGAATACCGATAAGGATCAGCTCTTTCCCTTCGTAATCACGGGAGATGACATCAGCTAATCCCCGAACCCTCTTGTCAATATCCGCTTTGGCAATAAGAATCTCTTTTCTCACTTCGCTCATACGATACCCGCATGCCAGCCACTACAGGAAAAAGTATCTCATGCAAATGCCTATTGCTCAAAAGCGGCAATCATAATTACTGCAAATAGGCACGAGCAAATTCATCAATGTTTGCCTCTATCAGCTTCTCCCCTTCCTTTAACTCCTGCATATTCTGAAACTCTGAAGAAAGGCTGAGAAATATACTGTTGAATCGGGATCCCTCGCATCCAAGGGCATTGTAGTCGATGCGGTTGATCATGTATTCTGAGCCATCGAAATAATACTTGCCGAAACGATTAGTGGCAGACGACCTGAAAGGCCAGGAAATCTTGAAGGAAAAGAAATTGAGGATGATATCCTCAAGACCGTTCTCTTTCAATCTGGCGGGTGACGGCGTTTCACAAACCCTCTCGCTGATCAGGCGAAAATATGATTTGACCAGATCGATATCGGTGACACATAGGCCGTAAAGGTACCAGTCGTTCGCTATATTTGTCAGAGCCAGCTTCTCTTCTCTTGATAGATAATGATAGCTGGGGCACAGGTGCCCCTCGCATAACTCCCTGCCATAAAAGGAAACCTCCCTCATGTCCGCGCCGCCGTTCTGCCAGGGATGGAGGAGGCACCCTACTTTTTTCTCCGCGTCATCGAGGAAACCCAGGTATTCACAGCAGTAGATAACCTCGTATATCTTCCTCGTGTCTTCCGACATCTTTACCTTGTGGGAGAAGCCCGGCAAGTCTGCCTGACACCCGACCGTTTCCCGGAAGTAATTCGTCCTTTCTCTTATTCGTCTGGACAGAGAATCTTTGGTGCTGTCAGCATAATTATAGAGTCCGCAACATGCCCCGCAGGATTTGTTTGCATCCGGCTGGCAAAGGTGGATGAATGTCTCATCTTTCATGCGACGATAAGTTTTCGAACCGTGGTTAAAATCCCGTGCGCGGGTTGGAGCCTCCGCTCCATGGCTAGGTCGATCCTCTCTCTTCAAGCTGAGATCTGGAGGCAGATTTTGCCCCTTTATATGAGGAATACATTTGCAGGTCAAGTATAAAGATGATAAAATGTTGCATATGATTCTTGTAGAAGAAATACCCATGCCAAACGGCCTCATAGTCGAAATCTGGGATAAATCCGTTTCTATTGCGGCGGATACGACGAAGGTTGCACTCTTAATCAGGATTCGGGTTGAACTTCGGCCATCTTATTTTACTAAACCTGATCACCATGAGCTGGTCAGAAAAATTATGGGACCGGAAATATTCTTCGAATACAAGAAAGAGCGCGCCTTCGTGAGGGATAAGGAAAAAGATGTCGTTTTTCAAGAACTGCTGGATAATTTCAAGAAAACCTCTCTGCCATATCTTTCCCGATCCTCATTTCCCTCGAGCTTCGCTCTCTCCAAATACTGGCATATCCAGAAAAACAGCTACAAATACAGTTCCTTCCTCGGGGATAACTCTTCCTGACTGGCCAGTTGGAAAAAGCCCTGCTGTTGCTAAAATTTTATTTGAGAAAGAGACTAAACTCTATGATCTCGCGAAAAGTTGCAACCTGAATTAAGAAAGAGAACGGCTTCGCCAAATAAATTATGTTGACAAATGGTAATTTTTTTCGATAGAGTGCAATCCAAATTTTTGTAGTGAAGGTTTGATTGTATGTATGCGGTAATAAAAACAGGCGGAAAGCAGCATAAAGTCTCACAGGGAGATGAGATTTTGATCGAAAAAATAAATGGCTCTAAAGGGGAAACCGTTGTCTTTGATGAGGTGCTGATGGTATCCAGTGGCGAAGATGTCAAAGTGGGTACGCCATTCCTCGAGGGTGCACGGGTAGAGGGCGAGATTATCGATCAGACGAAGGCAGGCAAGATAAATGTCTTCAAAATGAAAAGAAGAAAGGGCTTTAAGAAAAAAACAGGGCATCGCCAGAAATTGACAAGAATGAAAATTAAGGAAATTTCCATTTAGCGGGGGTATCATGGCACATAAGAAAGGACAGGGAAGTACCCGGAACGGACGAGACAGCAATGCCCAGAGGCGTGGTATTAAGGCCTTTGGCGGGCAGAAGATTAACGCTGGTACCATCATCGTCCGTCAGGTCGGAACAAAGATCCATCCGGGCAATAACGTCGGTCTGGGCAAAGACTACACAATCTTCTCCAAAATTGACGGCATTGTAATGTATGAAAGGCTGGACAAAAAAAGAAAAAAAGTAAGCGTTTATGCTTCATAGCCAGCTTTTCAAATAAAGAGGAGGCTTTCAGGAAAATGGACGAGCGTGAAACCGGCGTTGTTAAATGGTTTAACGACAAAAAGGGGTATGGTTTTATCTCCCGGGAATCGGGAGAGGATGTTTTTGTGCACTACACATCAATTGACGGGGAGGGCTTTCGTAGTTTAGCAGAAGGAGAACGTGTTGAGTTCACGGTAAAGCAAGATAATAAGGGTCAGGCAGCCGTGAATGTCCGCAAATTATAAGACGGACTCTACGGGCCATGAGTGAAAATGGCCGGGAATTTTATTTAAAGTATGTAAAATCCTTTGAGGCACTTGTTCAAGTGCCTCTTTTTTTTAAAGATCATCTCCAATGAAATTCATTGACGAAGCAAAAAACTATGTGAAGGCAGGCGACGGAGGTCGCGGTTGTATTAGTTTCAGGAGAGAAAAGTTCGTTCCCCGTGGCGGACCCGACGGCGGAAACGGCGGTAAAGGCGGCGATATAATTATGCGCGCTTCCGAGAGCCACAGGACACTGCTTGACTTAAAGTACAAACAGCACCACAGGGCGAAACACGGTGGACATGGAAAAGGGGCTGACAGAACAGGCCATAATTCTCTCGATATAGAAATTATTGTTCCCGTAGGTACATTGGTCAAAGACTCGGAAACCGGGGAATTGATAGCAGACCTCGCTGTTGATGGACAGACCTCTATCGTGGCAAAGGGGGGTGCAGGCGGCAAGGGAAATGCGTGGTTTGCCACATCAGTAAATCAGGCGCCACGTTATGCACAGGATGGTATAAAGGGTGAAGAACGCTGGATAACGCTCGAACTGAAGCTTCTGGCCGATGTAGGCATCATTGGCCTTCCCAATGTTGGAAAATCGACATTTATTTCTAAAGTGTCTGCAGCAAAGCCTAAAATCGCCGATTATCCTTTCACTACACTCGTGCCTCACTTGGGTGTCGTAAGGTATGGAAATTTTGAAACCTTCGTGATAGCCGACATTCCCGGTTTAATCAAAGGCGCCCACGCGGGGATGGGAATGGGGACACAATTTCTCCGCCACATTGAGAGGACATCTGTTCTTCTTCACATACTTGACATATCGCATGAATCGCACAGTGATGCCTGGCAGGATTTCGAAACTGTCAATCGGGAACTTACCCTTTTCAGACCGTCTCTGAGAGAAAAACCGCAGGTCGTCGCCATAAATAAATTTGATCTTCCTTTAACCAGGGAAAGGATCAAAAAAGAAATTGACATATTTGAAAGAAACGGCGTAAAGGTATTAACTTTTTCCGCCATAACCGGGGAAGGAATTGATAGTGTGATAAATGAAATCACAAGAAAACTGCATAAGAACGAGGTAACCTAAAGAGCCATGACCCGGAAAGAAGCCCTTGCCAACGTTAAGCGTGTTCTCATTAAAATCGGCAGTGCCGTATTAACAGGCGAGGACGGCCTTGATCTTCAGATTATCGAGCAACTCGTTGACGAGATGGCGCAACTCAGAAAAGCGGGACACCAGATCGTAATTGTAACTTCAGGCGCCATTGCATCCGGTAAACACAGAATGGGAATAACGGGCAAGCTGAAGAGTATGCCCCAGAAGCAGGCCGCCGCTGCTATCGGACAGAGTCGGCTCATGCGGGTCTATTCCAATTCCTTCGGCAAATACGGCATTTTCGTAGCCCAGATACTGCTCACTATGAGTGACCTGACGGACAGGAAGAGATACCTGAACGTGCGCAATACACTATCCACTCTCATCGACTGGGATGTTGTCCCAATTATCAACGAGAACGATTCCGTGGCCGTTGACGAAATAAAATTCGGGGATAATGATCATCTTGCGGCCATGATTACAAATATTATGGATGCCCAGCTTCTCATCAATCTGACCAGTACAGAAGGCCTGTACGACCAGAACCCTACAGGGTCTACTAAAGCAAAACTTATCTCACTGGTAAGAGAGTTTACCGAGGAGATAGAATCAGCAGCAACAGATGAGACGACACCTATCGGATTAGGGGGCATGAAGAGCAAGGTAATTGCCGCGAAAGCGGTAACCTCGTCTGGACTTCCATGTATTATAGCCCCGGGCAAGAGAAAGGGCGTTCTGCATGATATATTTGCCGGCAAAGACATAGGAACGCTTTTTTTGCCCACCAGTGACCGCCTGAAGAGCAGGAAGTACTGGATAGCGTTTACACTTAAGTCACGGGGCAAATTATTTCTTGACGATGGGGCAAGGGATGCCCTGATTAAGGAAGGAAAAAGCCTGCTGCCATCAGGCGTTGCCAATATAGAAGGTGATTTCTCCGTAGGAGACCCGGTAACATGCGTAGACATGAGGGGAGAACCCCTCGCAAAGGGGCTTGTTAACTACAGCTCCGCTGAAGTCAGAAAAATCATGGGATTGAAAACAACTAAGATCGAACAGGTCTTAGGTTACAAAGATTACGATGAGATTATCCACCGGGATAACCTCGTGGTACTAGGAGAAGTACGAAAGCCGCAAGCTCACGACTGATATCGTCACGGCCATTCAACAGAGAAATTTCGCCAGGACCTTCCCCTTTGCATCAAATGTGATACCCTCCATAAGGAGGAGGTCTCTTTTCATTTTCAAACCGCCCCCGAAACCACCCAGAGAACCGTCGGAGCGAATCACACGGTGACAAGGGATAATCAGGGGATAAGGATTCATCGCAAGGGCATTCCCCACCGCTCTCGCGCCTCTTGAAGCCCTGCTTTTTTCTGCCAGCCGCCCATAAGTGCTGACCCTTCCCCGCGGAATCCGCATGACCCGACTTAGAACCCTTCTCTGAAATTCCCCGCATACCTTCATATCAAGAATTTTCTCAGAAAATGTAACATCCCGCGCTGCTCTCAACCCCTGAATACTCCTGCAGAGCTGATGTATCGCTCTGTACGACCGCCTGACAGCTCCCGGGAAGGAGCGTTGGACAAGGTCATCAGTCCCCTCACCTTCAGCAGGAAGAAATATTCTCATGACGGTTGCGCCGCCATCTTTGCGTCTCCAAGCGATTCCCACGTCGCCAAGTATTGTGGCCGTCGAAGTATAATATACGGATTCCATAATTCTTAGAACCCCCTTACCTTTATGCCATGTGCTCCATTAATATTTTCACGCCGATGCCTATCAGCAGGAGACCGCCGAGTACCGCCACTCTTTTGCCGAAAATCTCCCCCAGCTTCTCTCCGAAAAACATGCCGCACATAGTCATTATGAAAGCAACAATGCCGATAACAATGCTGGGATAGAATACAGGTACCTGCAAGAAAGCAAAGCTGAAGCCGACGGCAAGGGCATCAATGCTCGTAGCCACGGAGAGTATAATGACGGTCAGCCCTTTCGTCGGATCCGTAGTGTGGACCTTTGCTTCCCCAGTAAATGACTCAATGATCATTTTTCCGCCCACAAGAGTAAGAAGTCCAAAAGCAATCCAGTGATCGTACCCTGCAATGATATTCGCTACCGACACTCCGGCAAACCATCCCGCCACAGGCATAAGAAACTGGAATAGTCCAAAGTAAAAGGAAAGCCGAAAGACAGCTCCCCATGATACTACCCTGAAGCTTGCCCCCACGCCGATTGCCACGGAGAAGGCATCCATTCCCAAGCCTATGGCAATGATCAAGATAGACAGGAAACTCATCAATCATTCACTCCTGCCTGCCCCCCAAGAAAGGCACGGATTCTTGCAGCCATCTTTCTGCCAATGCCCCGGACCCCTTGCAGTTCTTGCACAGACGCATTTCTGATCCTGCTGACATCACCGAAGAGTTTAAGCAACGCCTTTTTCTTTTCTCCCCCGATACCCGTAATTTCATCCAACAGAGAGTGGAAATCCCCCTTCCCTTTCAACTGCCGGTGATAGGCAACAGCAAATCTGTGCGCCTCATCTCTCACCCTCTGAAGTAAGAAAAGCGCTTCAGGCCATTTTGAAACATACACAGGATCCTTCTTCCCCACGATGTAAACTCGGTCCTCGCCTCTATCGGTCTCTCTTTGCCTCTGTTCCTTCGCCAGAGCGACAACATCGACGCCTTCTATATGCAAATCTTTCAGAGCAGCGACAGCTACACCCAATTGTCCTTTTCCTCCATCCAGGAGGATAATATCCGGAGGATTGTCTTTTTCCCTATACCTTCTGTTCAGGACTTCGTACATCATGGCATAATCATCGGCACCATGAACGGTCTTGATCCTGAAGCGCCTATATCCTGGCTTCCATGCTTTTCCATCAACGAAGGTGACCATTGATCCCACGGCGTACTTTCCGCCAATATTGGAAATGTCGAAGCATTCTATCCGGCGCGGTATATTTTTCAACAACAACTCCCTGGCAAGTACACTGAGTGTTTCTTCCATAGGGGTCGCATGTTTTTCCATTTCGAATATGCTTCTGGCGTTGTTTCCTGCTATCTTGAGCAGTTCCATCCCCTGGCCTCTTTTCGGCACCGCTACGGATACCTTCCTCCCTTTCTTTTCCGAGAGCCATTCCGCTGTAACGGTACGATCCTCTATATTGAGAGGAACAATTATTTCCTCTGGAATATGAGCGCCGCCGTCATAGTATTGTTTCAAAAGAGACGATAGTATTTCAGAAGAATCGCTTCCGATCCTAAATAGAGGAAATGTCTTTTTCCCGATAATCTTCCCTTTTCTTACATACAGCATGCATATTTGTGTCAGGTTTCCTTCGCGATGCATACCAAATACATCACGATCATTTGAGAACCCGGAGACTACCCTCTGTTTCTCCAGAGTTTCCTCAATAGCCGCAATCGTGTCTCTCAGCACCGCCGCCTCCTCAAAGCGCAAGTGTTCAGAAGCCGTGCCCATACGCACACAAAGATCGGCAACCAGCTTTTTCTCGCGCCCTTCCATAAACGCCATGCTGTCATTTACCAATCCCTCATAAGATGCTCTATCGATGAAGCCGGCACAGGGAGCGAGACATCTCTTGATCTGGTATTCAATACAGGGTCTTTTTCTGGATATCACTTCCTTGTCTGTGCATGTCCGGAGACGGAATATGGACTGAATAAAACGGAGCGTCTCTTTAGCCGCAGAACTCGACGGGTACGGTCCGAAATATCGAGCTCCATCTTTTCTCGGGCGTCTGACGAGTTGGAAACGCGGGAAGATGGCGGCCGGATCCATCCTTATATTGAAGTAAGTCTTGTCATCCCTGAAATTGACGTTATAGCGAGGCCTGTGCTCCTTGATCAGGTTGTTCTCCAGGATGAGCGCCTCCTTTTCAGTTCCTGTCACTATAAATTCTACATCACGGACTTTCGCGATAAGGAAGGAAACCATGGACCGACCATCCGTCCTGCCGAAATAGTTCCTGATGCGGTTTTTCAGTTTGCTGGCCTTACCTACATAGATGACTTTACCATCCTTATCTTTCATGAGGTAGACGCCCGGCGATGCGGGTGCATTCTTAACCCTGGCAATTAACTGATCAGTCATTTAATTTCGCCACATCAATAGTTACAGAATATCTGTTTTTGAAAAATGTTCTCTGCACAGGTCACTGTGTCTCACCGGCGACATGTCCCTTCCTGAGAGGCAAGTCATACGGTATTTCATCGGCATGATAAATGTCATTGCGGAATTGCAGCACTCCCTCACGGTCTACCCACACAGTCCCGTAGAAAATATGGACATTAACAGGTTCGGGAAGCATCACTACCTGTCGTTTCCCTTTCTTGATCTCCGCCAATATTTTCTTTTGTATCCAAGTTTCCTTGTTTCTCAGTAGATAGGTTGCCAGTTCAATAGGCTTTTCCACGCGTATGCACCCGTGACTGAAATCCCTGCGGGCCCTCCCGAAGAGATGGCGCGCAGGTGTGTCGTGGAGGTATATCTCGCACTCGTTGGGAAAAATGAACTTTATCCTTCCCAAGGGATTTAAGGGGCCAGGCTCCTGACGGAATTTATAGCCAAGTTTCCTTGCCCTGACACTGGACCAGTTGATCAACATCGGATCTATTTCCTTTGCATTGTCGCTCCAGTCCTTGAATACTTTTATGGTTTTTTGCGCCAGGTAACCAGGCTCTTTCTTTATTTGAGGCAATATCTCTTTGGTCGCGATGCTGTCCGGCACCCTCCAGAACGGGTTCAACTCCAGGTACGTCATCTTAGCGCTGAGGACACAGCTCCGCTGCTCATCTTTCCCAACTATGATGCGCATCGCCATCACAGGCTGTTCATCTTCCATTACCTCCAAAGAGAAATCAGCGATATTTACGAAAATATAATTCCGTCCCATATCATCAGAAAGCCAGCGCAGGCGATCCATGTTTAGGGCTATCTGACGTATCCGTGTTTCCAAGGGAACGTTTATTACTTTCAACGTTGATTTGCCGACCCCCCCGTCATCTTTCAAGCCATGTCTTTTTTGAAACTTTCGGACCGCCATCTCCAGATCGTGGTCAAAGATGTCGGGGTTTTCCTGTGCCGTCGAAGCGAGGTCGCCCGAGGCAATAAGCCTCTGCCTCAGTATGGCCACCCTCTCGCCTCGCGATCCCCTTTGCAGCTTGGGTCCCCCGGGTATCTGAGGCCATCCTCCGCTTTCGGCAATAGCCCGATACGTTATCAACTTTTCTCTCAACCTGGCGTAATTTGGATAAGGGGGCGCCAGATCGGCCAGCGTCTTCTGCATCTCTTTCGATTCAAGGGCTTCGTTAAGGACTGCCGGGATGTCCGCAGATCTCTCGTTCACAACCCAATCAGGATAAATTTTTTGGTGATCTACACGTCCATCAACCAGGTGAGATGCATAAAGGAAAAAAGATTGTGTCAATATTAGATCAAGATCGGCAAGTTTTACCACATCATACGATCCCAATCCAATTTGACTTGCATATAAATCGGATAGCACGGCTTCGATTTTATTGAGATGATAATCTTGCGGATTTAATCCTTCGCGATAGGCAGCGCGGATCATTTCAAGAAAATCCTCCATATCGGGAGAGAGACCATAATCATCGCTCCAGGCGGGCCGAAATGCACGCTCTCTATAAAACTTTGAGAGCAGCGGCGAAACGGAGGGCAACCCGTGAGGATATGCGGCTTTCGATGATACTTCTGCCCCCCTAATCCTGTTGCCAATATGACTGCACACCTGGTCCGACGGAGTCTCAGCATGTGAGATATCTGAAATCGCGAGGAGGATAATCACGGCCAGTAAAGTTATTGTGCAGATGGTCTTTTTCATAGACACGAAATCAAACTTCTTCTCCCATTTCTAATAATATGCTTGTCAGTTCTTTAATCTGATCCCGGAGTTCCGCCGCCTTCTCAAACTGAAGATTTTTTGCGGCTTCTTTCATCTCTTCTTTCAATTTCCTGATCATGGCGGGCAGTTCTTCTTCCGAGGCAATGACCTCCCTGCCTTTCGAGATAACAGGTACGGTAACATAATCCGCTTCATAGACAGAAGCAAGTATATCATGGATGCCTTTCTTGATGGACTCGGGAGTGATGTTGTGTTCTTTGTTATAGCGCATCTGGATTTTCCTGCGCCTTTTCGTTTCATTAAGACAGGCTTTGATCGAATCAGTAATATTGTCGGCATACATTATCACCTGCCCCGATAAATGTCTCGCCGCTCTTCCGCTCGTCTGAATCAGGGACCGCTCAGAGCGAAGAAACCCCTCCTTGTCGGCATCTAAAATAGCAACCAGAGATACCTCCGGTATATCAAGGCCCTCCCTGAGGAGATTAACCCCGACCAGGACATCAAATTCCCCTAAACGCAGGTCCCGGATAATGCTTACCCGATCGAGGGTGTGAATATCGGAATGAAGATACTTCACCTTGACCCCCAATGTCTGGTAGTAAGCCGCGAGATTTTCCGCCATCCTCTTGGTAAGTGTGGTCACCAAGACGCGCTCGCTTTTTCTTACCCTTTCACGGATCTCGGAAAGGAGATCATCCACTTGGTGGCTCACGGGCTTCACAATTATTTCCGGATCCGCGAGCCCCGTGGGCCGTATGATCTGCTCAACAACCCGTCCCCTGGCCTTCTTGAGTTCATACAGAGCAGGCGTTGCCGATACATATATCCTCTGATTGCCGAGGCCCTCGTATTCTGCAAACATCAACGGCCGGTTATCCAAGGCGGATGGAAGGCGGAAGCCGTAATTGACCAGGGTCTCCTTGCGCGCTCTATCGCCCCGGTACATCCCAATTAACTGCGGGATGGTGGCATGGCTTTCGTCAATGACAACAAGCGCCCTTTCCGGCAGGTATTCCATGAGGGTGGGAGGCGGTTCTCCCGGCCCTCTACCAGTGAGATGACGGGAATAATTCTCTATGCCCTGGCAGTAGCCCATCTCCTCCATCATCTCGATATCAAACTTTGTGCGCTGTTCAAGCCTCTGTGCCTCAAGAAGTTTATTCTGCGTGCGGAGTTCCCCGAGCCTCTCCCCCAGCTCTTGCCTGATTGCGGATATGGCCCTTTTCATATTGTCCTTCGTCGTCACATAGTGACTCCCGGGATAGACGGCCGTCTTCTGCACGGCATTTAGTTTTTTTCCCCGGAGGGGGTCTACCATGGAAATGGACTCGATAACATCTCCAAAGAATTCGACCCTGATCGCCATTTCTTCTTCATACGGCGGGAAGATTTCTACCACATCCCCGCGCGCCCGGAATGTCCCGCGATGAAAATCGATGTCATTGCGCTCATACTGAATTTCTACCAGCCTTCTTAACATCTCATCCCGAGGAATCTCCATCCCCTCTTCCAAAAAGAGCAGCATACCATGATACGCTTCAGGGGATCCGAGACCGTAAATGCAGGAAACGCTGGCAACAATGATGACATCACTACGTTCCAAAAGGGAATGGGTCGCAGAATGTCGCAGCTTATCGATTTCCTCATTAATTGACGTATCTTTTTCGATGTACGTATCCGTGCTCGGTATATAGGCTTCAGGCTGATAATAGTCGTAATAGCTCACAAAGTATTCAACGGCATTATCAGGAAACAATATCTTGAATTCGCCGTAGAGTTGGGCTGCCAGGGTTTTGTTATGCACAATCACCAGGGCAGGCCTCTGAACCGCATGAATGACATTAGCGATGGTAAATGTTTTGCCCGAACCTGTTACGCCGAGGAGCACCTGATGGCGAGCCCCTTTCTCAATACCATCGACAAGCTGCGCGATGGCCTTTATCTGGTCACCCTTCGGTTCAAATTCGGTAACGATCCGGAACTGATTCACCAAAACACCTCTTCCTCAATACATTTCTGCAAAAAATTGCGTGGCCATAATAGGCAGACTTTCTCCGTTCCTGCAACAGAGAAATGACCACTTTCACCCATCCCTTATCGCGAGAAGATCCCTGTGATCCCAGATGCGGGAAAAGCGGTACTTCCACATATAACGCCGCAGAAATGATGACACATACTGTGTCTTTTACCGGCAGAATCACAAGGCAGATATAAAATGAATCAGGGAACATGAGGATGTCCCTCGATTACTGCAAAAAGGCCCTCGAAGAAACCACTGATGATCGGTAGATCGCTACCTTCCTATGAGTGTCCTGCATCCCGTGGCTTGATTTGATGCGGCAATTTTTTGCCATCCCCGCATCAAAAAAATGGGATTTCTTTCCATGCCTCACGCCAGTCAATGATATATATCTGAAATTATTTGCAATTATTTTGCAGTATCGGTGGCATGCTTCCTGCTTACCTTCCTGATAATCATAGGTCACAATTACTCGTGATGACCGGCATATGACAAAATAATTTTATTCTTAGAAAAGGACGGGTGTGAATTTGACCATGGAATTTGAGAAGTACGATATCGAAGTTCCCGCCAGAATTGAGGTTATATCAGCAAATGAGGCGCGGAGTTTTTTTCTTCGGACTGCAAGCATTTCCGCAAAAGAAGTAATTTTCCATACGGATGAACCTCTTCCTGAGAATTCGCAGGTGAGCCTGGATCTCATTCTCAATTTTACAAGACCGGGGAAATCGGGAAGAACGATTCTTATAAATGTTACGGGAACGGTCGCAAAATCCAATCCGTCTGGCATGACCATTATTTTAAATGAGGATTACCATATAACAAAGCTGCGGGCGCCAGCCGCATTTGAAAGCACCCCATTGTCTGCTGAAAGGGTGTGTTGACTTATCGGCTCGGAAAACCGCACAGGATGAGTTCTATCATCTGTTATACCTCAAGATGGCGGCTCGGCTTTTAAGACATAAATGGAAGCATAGGTAGAAATATACACTTTCACCTCAAGTCTGTTGTCATATTGCCTTTGAGCTCGAACATCATAGGCACGAACATTCTCAGGTGGCGCAATGGGAAATAGGATTCTTGTTGTCGATGACAATCACGATATTGTTAATATTGTGGAATCTTGGCTCAAGGCAAATGATTACGAGGTATATACGGCATATTCCGGAGAGGAGGGACTGGAAAAGTCTAAATTATTGAAACCTGACGCTGTCATACTCGATATAATGATGCCCGATATAGACGGCGCCAGCGTTGCGGCAGAAATGAAAAAAGACCCGGGCACCCATCAGATCCCCATCATTTTTCTTACGGGTGCCGTTAAGTCAAGTGAGCTCCCCAAAAATAATATTGTCGGCGGTCAATATTTTCTCGCCAAGCCTTTCAAAGGCATTGATCTGCTCAAGATGCTGCGTCTGGTAATTTTTGGCAGAATGAAATACTGAAATAACTCTACATAACCAAGAAGGGAAAAAGCCCTTTTTCCCTGCATGCAGTCTAGCCGATAGACGACCTCTCCTAGCAGGCAGGAGGTTTATCCTTCGCAGGCTCTTTCGTTGGGATATCTTTCTTCGAAGCAGGAAGGTAAATATGAAAAGTTGTTCCAACACCTACCCCAGATTCTACTGTTATCAGACCATTGTGGTTCTTGATGATGGAATAAGATACGGCAAGCCCGAGTCCTGTCCCCTTTTGAGACCCCATTTCTTTTGTCGTGAAGAAGGGATCAAATATTCTTGAGATATTTTCCCCAGGTATGCCGGTGCCGCAATCGGACAGCGTCACCCTTGCGTATTTCCCCTCGCTTAAGGGAAGCTCATCTGCCGCATCGATATCAACATTTTCCACGGCAATCGTGAGTATGCCGCCTTCCGGCATTGCTTCTGTGGCATTGCTAACTATGCTGTGAATTACCTGTCTTATCTGCCCCTCATCGACATCAACAGGGGTTAAGTCAGATTCTATGCAAAGCTTGGCAGTCACATTGGAACCGCTCAGAAAGAAATGCACGGCATTTTTTATAAACTCTCCTATGTACATCGTCCTTTTTACCGGCGCCCCGCCCTGAGCAAAGGTGATCAATTGCTTTGTTATATCGCTCGCACGCATTGATACCTTCTCCGCCGTGTCCAAGAACTTATGAATTTTATCACCGGGGTCAGCGTGCATCTTTGCAAGAGAGATGCTGCCCAAAATAGCCTGCAACAGGTTGTTGAAATCGTGAGCTATGCCGCCGGCAAGAGTACCCACGGATTCCAGTTTTTTTGCTTTGAGAATTTCTTCTTCCATTTTCTTACGCTCGGTAATGTTCTCTATCAAACCGTCATACCGAAGCAATTGACCATTTTCGCCACGATAAGGAACCATCGTATCGCGCACCCAGACGACCACACCATCATGGCGCACCAACCGGTGCTCAATGGGCAAAACATCATCACCATCCATAATCCTGCTAACCGCATTTTCCACGAGTGTTCGATCCTCAGGGTATATCATAGAATACCAGAGATTCGGGTCATTTTCATAATCTTGCTGACCATAACCGGTAACAGCCACGCAACCTGCGCTATGCCTTGTTGAAACAGCCCGTTCTTCTTTTACTTCAACCGAATAAGTATAAGGGGTGACAGCATCTACCATCCGGCGGTATCGAATTTCACTTTCAGATAATATTTCATCTGCCAGTTTGTGTTCAGCCTCCAATCTTTCGAATTCTGCGACACGCTGACTCAACTCAAACAATTCGTTAAGAAGCTGATATTTTGTTTTGCTCTCTTTTTTCATATCCCACTCTCTGGCCGTATTATATTAACATTAAAGCGAAATATCAATAGTTATTAATTCCACACATCCAATTTAACCTTGACAAACAAATCCGGTTATGATTAGTGAAACATCTTAATATTTCTCAGTGGGGTCAAGTGAATGAAAAAGAACCTGACAAATTTCAGCAACACGAAGAGGAAAAGAACCCACGGCTTTCTAGTTAGAATGTCCACACGGGGAGGGAGATCGGTACTGAGTCGCAGACGAGCTAAGGGCAGAAAGAGGTTGGCCGTTTAACACCCGAAAAAGCGGTCCATGGAAAAACAATCCTTTGGCAAGCATGTAAGAATTAGCAAAAGAAGAGATTATTTGACCGTCTATCAGCAGGGGGTGCGCAGCCATTCGGAACATTTCACCATCGTCGTATGCAAGAATGAAATGGGCATTAGCAGACTGGGAATAACGGTCAGTAAAAAGGTGGGGAGCGCTGTTCAGAGAAACAGGATTAGACGTCTCGTAAGAGAGTTTTTTAGATTAAACAGATCAAGGCTTTCTACTCCACAAGACATCGTGATAATTGCAAAAAGAAATATAACAACGTTAGCATATCAAGATGTATGCACAGAGTTAGAAAGCCACTTAATCAAAAAATCAGATGTATAAGATAACGTTTGCGCAGATTCTGGGAAAAATTCTTATTGTATTTGTCCAATTATACAAGATATGCATATCTCCTCTTTTTACTCCATGTTGCCGTTTTTACCCATCTTGTTCCGAATATGCCATAGATGCAATCCGGCGATATGGCCCTGTCAGAGGACCGCATATTGGCATGATGCGGCTATTTCGGTGTCATCCTCTTCACCCCGGCGGTTACGATCCAGTTAAATAAAATAAAACGCTAAAGTACGGAGGTATTGAATGGACAAGAAGGCCTTTCTTGCCATATTCCTGTCAGTGGCGGTTATTCTCGCATGGCAGGCATTTTTTGTAAAAAAACCGCCCCAGCAACAGCCGGAATCCGCCCGGCAGGAGACGGCAGCTAAAGAAAAGCCCGCCGGTAAAGTGGCTGCCCCGGAACAAGTGACGCCGGTTAAGACTAGAACGATTCTGTCAAAGCCGGTCATGGGAACCGAGAAGGATATCCCCGTGGAGACTTCTCTCTATAAAGCTGTCTTCACTACTAAAGGCGGCAGCCTGAAATCTTACAAACTGAAGAATTACCGCAGTTCTCTCGACGGGGACTCCGAACCTATCGAACTCGTCCAAGTTATGGACAGCATGCTGAGACCTTTCACGATAACTTTTCCCGAATCAAGTGTCGATATTCACCCTGAAAGTATATTCATATCGGATGCAGCGTCGATCGATATGACACAAAGCCCTGAGAGCCGCAGACTCACCTTCACGCAGACATACGCCAATGAGATGAAAACGGAAAAGATATTCACCTTCTATCCTGATAAATATGCCTTTGATTTTGAAGTGAAAATACATAACCTGTCAAAAGTAGCTCTTAGTGAAAGTGCGTTTCTTTCCTGGAATCAGTATGTCGATCCCAAATCAGAATCAGACAGTTTCGGGCACGATGGACCCATTTCTTTCATTGCCAATG
>Ga0315283_10000365_pt1 | contig 32695 bp, 26 predicted proteins | sample YL17G09_0_MG_FD_204541 | JGI IMG/M metagenome (GOLD analysis project Ga0315283, IMG submission 204541) | Sediment microbial communities from Yellowstone Lake, YNP, Wyoming, USA - YL17G09_0 | ecosystem: Environmental > Aquatic > Freshwater > Lake > Sediment | place: USA: Wyoming | collected...
ACCTGTAGATACATTGGTAGCGATAACATTTGTAAGAGTAGATAATCCAGATACACTAATAGTACCAGTAGTAACACCTGTACTTGCAATAACTATACCAGATGAAACATTGGTAGCGATAACATTTGTAAGAACGGAAGTCCCAGATACACTAATAGTACCAGTAGTAACACCAGTACTTGCAATAACTACACCAGTAGATACATTTGTAGAAACAACATTTGTAAGAGTAGATAATCCAGATACACTAATAGTACCTGTTGTAACACCAGTACTTGCAATAACTACACCAGTAGATACATTTGTAGAAACAACATTTGTAAGAGTAGATAATCCAGATACACTAATAGTACCAACTACATCTAAATTAGCTGAAGGACTTGAATTATTTATACCAACATTTCCACTAGCTTTTACTGTAAAACGTTCATTTATTGTATCAGGGATAAGTGTACTTTGTACACTACGTATACAAAACCCATGTTCGTCTCCATCATCGTGTATATCAAGAGCCATTTTATAAGAATTATTTCCTCCTATCTGACGTAAATAAGCATGATCGTTTGCAGTTCCAGCTGGTCCAAATGCAATATATGTTTGTGTCAAGTTACCAGCATCACTAGCGTTATTAAAATCCGTTACACTTGCAGAATCTAAACGAATAGAAGTTGCATTTATATTTTGCAAACTTGATAAACCAGTTGCGTTAATAGTACCTGTTGTAATACCGGTACTTGCAATAACTACACCAGCAGATACATTGGTTGCAGTTGCATTTGCAAAAGCTGATAATCCAGATACACTAATAGTACCAGTAGTAACACCTGTACTTGCAATAACTACACCAGCAGATACATTGGTTGCAGTTGCATTTGCAAAAGCTGATAATCCAGATACACTAATAGTACCAGTAGTAACACCTGTACTTGCAATTAAAGTTCCAGTAGATACATTTGTAGCGGTAACATTAGTAAGAGTAGATAATCCCGATGCACTAATAGTACCAGTAGTAATACCGGTACTTGCAATAACTACACCAGCAGATACATTGGTTGCAGTTGCATTTGCAAAAGCTGATAATCCAGATACACTAATAGTACCAGTAGTAACACCAGTACTTGCAATAACTATACCAGCAGATACATTTGTAAGGGTTACGTTTTGAAGTGTACTAATTCCAGTAGCATTAATTGTACCAGCTGAAATATTAGTATTTAACATATTTGTACTAGTAATATTTACAGTAGTTAAAGTTCCAGCAACACTCAAGTTACCAGATAAACTCATATTTGCACCAGTAATAGTAGTTGCTGACAAAGTACCAGCACTTATAGAATTACCAACGACATTGGTTGCCGATAAAGCACCAGTTGTAATACTGGCCAAACTTGATAAACCAGATGCGTTTATAGTACCAGCTACATCTAAATTAGCTGTAGGGTTAGTAGTATTAATACCTAAATTTCCATTTGTAAAATACGAAGTTGAATTGATTTGCGAAAATGAAATAGACGCAGCAGTGTTTAAACCCATTTATATAATATACAAATATAAAAAAATTTAAAATTAAATTCTAAATTAAATATTTATAAATTCGCCCGTCAAAAATTATACTAAGGTAAACAAATATAGAGTTTTATTCAAGTTACTTAACATTTCGTCTCTGATATTTAACAAATCTGTATCATCTTCTTTTAAATATTTAGGTAAATCAGCCTTTAAATAATCTATATACTCCTTAATCATATCATCCGCGTTATCATCTGATAACTCGCTAATACTTAGTCGAAAACCATTTGGAAATTGAGGACGTCCATATCTACCCATATATACTTCTACAAATTGATCAGTAAGATCAGTTAATGCTCCATGTAATTCATCTGTGGCCTTGTGTCTAGCGAAATTTGTCGTTTGCCAATGATACAATTTAATAGTTGTAGTCATATGAAATAAAAATTTAACAATATTTTCAGAACCCATTACTTACTTTATTTATACTATAAAAAAATAAAATAAAATCTTAAATTAAACAAAACACACTTTGCTCATAATAAGCTTTTTAAAAAGCTTAACCAAAAAATAAAAAGTAACTAAAAGTAACATCAAAGACTGGGGATGGGTTTTGGTTAACATTTAGTTACTTTTTATTTTCGATGTTACTTTTTACCTTTTGATGTTACTTTTTTTAAAAGTAACTAAAGTAACTAAGTAACTAAGGATTAAATGTTTGGTTAATATCTTGTATTTGTCCAATTGACAATTGTGATCGTTGACTAAAGCCGTTAATAGTTAATCGACAATTGATTTCTTTTAACATATCGATAAGTCGTTTTGAAGAGTAATTTGGATTCGAGGCGATAAATTCTAAAAAGCATGCTGTGAACGCTCCTTGTGATTGATTTTTAATAGTAGCATCAGCTGAAGTGTCATTATCCCAACAACCAGAAAGCATAAAAACATCTGCGAGTGTAGATTTACTATTTTCTTTTACAAATGCAAATTTATTTGACCATTCTGAAGAATTATAAGGTACTTTTGAGGGCTTTGGTCCTACTTTTGACGAAGATGTATATACAGATTTGCATTGTATATTAAATTCTAAATCCAACATTGTTCCACTATGGCAACAATCCATAAGTACCCATAATGTAACACCTTCTGGAAGAATATTAGTTAAGTTACTATATAACCAATCATCAGTTATAGGACCAGATTCTTCATAATCTAAAGGAACTAATACACTGTCTCTACCGTCACTTTCATCTTTTGATGTGTCCTTTACAGTAGTACCGTGACCCGAATAATGAAAAAATAAAGTATCACCTGACTTTGCCTCCTTAACCAACCAATTTATAGCACTTTCTATATTTGAACGTGTTGGTTTTGTTTCTGTAAGATCTGTCAAGATTTTTATATCATTTTCCTGATAACCACAGCCTTTTAAAAATTTGTTTACATTTGTTACATCATTGATACAGCCATTTAATTCACTATCTGAACCTATATAATTCAATCCACATAATAAAGCTCGTTTCATTTATTTTATAATTAACAAATAAAATAAATTTTATAAATAACATACGTTTTATGAACAAAACTTGTTAATTGGGTATCTTAATTGGGTATCTTAATTGGTATATTATGCATCTGGGTAATTGGTGATAGTTCTATGGGCTGCAAAGATAAATGTGTTACCGATAAACAAGGTAGGTGAGCACCTCCTCCACCTGTATTGTTAACGGTAATACCTGTAGTAGAAGATACAGTAGTTGCACCTAAATCTGTTTGATCTGCAGCAACTGAACGCTAATAAAACTACTTAGGTACCTTAACTTTATATTTCTTTATTTAATTTATCATAAAATTCATCAAATAGTTTTTTAATTAATATATATGATAAATTAACGTTTTCTATAAATTTTATTCTTTCAATTTCGTCAACATTGTTACAAAGATAAATTTTAAAATTATTTATTAAATCTTTTGAATTTTCATATGTTAAAAAATCATTGTGTTCAGGTAACATTCGTTTTAACATATTACCACCAAATAACAAACCTAAATAAAATTGGTATGCTGATTCTAAAGGATATGTTTTACAATGTATTAATATTTCTTGTAAAATAACCGACGGTACCTTGCCTTTACCGAAGACTTCTCTGTGTAAATTAGATTGTAAATTAATATCTTTTAATTTTAAAACTTTTTGTATTTCATTAATGCACACTTTATTAAAATTAATATACATCTCCCCAGCTAATTTGTTTTTTCGTATCATTGAAACGAATGGATGTTTATCAACGTGGCTATGTGATTCTTTTGTGGCAAATGCTAGTATATCCGTAAAAGACATTGTTTTAATATTTTTAAGTTTTAATATTTTTAAGTTCTATTTTTTTTGATGTTACTTTTTCTAAAAGTAACTATTTAACTTTTCTTTAATATCAAAAGATTTAAAAAATCGTAAGTGTTTTTCAAATAATTTCTGTTCGTGATCTGGTATCACTAATTCCAAATTAAACAAACTTTTACTATTATATATACCAAGAATTCTTAAACTCTGAAAAAAACTTGTTACGTTTGAGCGAATTCTTGTTATTTGACATGTTAAATGCCGTTTGTAATCACTTGAAACATATGACAAACCCCTGTTTGATAATCTATTTGCTATAAAAATAATATGTTTATAGTCTCGTAAATTATCTATTATCTTTGATATAGATTTACATCTTAAAATTTTCACACCATTATTAAGATATATCTTCTTATCAGATGTCAATAATACCACTGGTATTTGAGGAAAGGTACGTGCCAATGTCACTGCACAATTTTGCATTTGACCAATATAACTATACCTATTTATCAACATTATACCTGTATTAGACTTTAAAAAATTCTCAACTGTCTCTGTATTATCATCCGTATACGTCAAGGATACAGTCAAATCTTCCACTGAATAATAATTAACTACTCGTGGAACCATTATACATCTATCATATGTCATACGATTGTACGGAGTTGCCGTAATATGAACGATTTTCTTTACACTTTTACTCAATTTCAATGGACACGCATTTATTGTTTGATCAGACTCATCCAACATTAATATATAATTATTCATTTCAAATTTACTAAAATAATTATAACGATACTTGTTATTTAATATAATCACTAAATCCTCAGTAATCCGCTCAGTATTTGCCGTAATAACCTGATACCCAATACACTCCGATCTCAATCTCTGTTCATATTGCTTTAACACCAATAACGAATTTTGAACCACTAAAACTTTTTTCCTAGACGCATTTTCGCGTATATATTCAATTATAGCACGTGTTTTACCACCTTGTACTTCTCCATAGATTAAAATATTTTTCTCAATACGATCTAACACGTATTGAGAAATCCTATTACGTAAACTATGCGCCACACTCCCGTCACCCGTCCACAACACTATCATATCCATAATCTCAACCGGCAAAATAGGTAAATTTACACTTCTAGACATCTGTACATCTTATTAGAATCTCCGTTTTTATTTCAATTTTTTACCGGCAGTTTCATTGATTCGTACAATCTTCTAAACACATTTTTTAAAGCGGAAAAATGAACACGTTTTTTATCACCTCGTAGTTCTCCATATATCAATATATTTTTCTCAATATGATCCAATGCATATTGAGAAATCCTATCACGCAAACTATGCGCCACACTATGATCACCCGTCCACAACACTATCATATCCATAATCTCAACTGGCAAAATAGGTAAATTTACACTTCTAGACATCTGTACGCTGCGTTCTTATCAACATCTACATTTTTATTTCAATTTTTTACATTTCCCATTCCATATGATCATTTTTATATCTTCTAGATTCATATAATCTCACAAACATCTTTTTTAAGGCAGAATAATGAGGCTTTTCATCAAAATCTAAATTTCTAATATATTTTAAAAAAATCAAAAATTCCTTACTCATACCACTACACAACTCTTCCGGTGTAGTAGCAGCCTTGCGTTCTCCTACTAAACGATATTTTTCACGCTTTTCCTTATGTTTGATTTTCTGCCAAGGAAGTTTACCCTTATACATGTAAATCAACATATACGCAACCGACTCTAAATCATCCTTTCTAGATTGTTCACAATTCATGTGCGATGCTATACTTGCGTACCGACAAGTCCCACAGAAACGACGCTTATCTGAAAATGATATGTGATCTCCACTCTTATTTACATATTTTTTAGATAATCCAAAATCAATACAATATATCTTGTTACTCTCATCAAAACCAGTAGCAAAATTATCTGGTTTTATATCCCTATGTATATACCCACAACTATGAATATGCTTCATTACATCAAGTATTTTTATAACAAGCAATGTAATTGTTTTCACACCAAATTTTTTATGCTTTGTTAAAAGTGTCTCCAAACTTGGACCTAATAAATCCATCGCTATAACTCGCTTGTCTTTATAACTTATCACTTTCATATCTACAACACCATGTTCCGGATCCGCTATATCCTTATACACCTTAGCTTCTTCTAATAATGATTTCGTACCATCCCTTTCATCATTTTTTATAGGTATCTTTAAAGCAACCAATTTACCAGTTTCTTTATGTTTCGCCTCAAATACATCTCCAAAAGAACCAGAATTTATATACTTTGTTATTTTATATTTATTTATATCTACACCAATCATATTCGTCAATTCTGTTATATTATCTAAATTACCCATTATTTTTATATTAATAATAATATTGTTCAAAATAAACACACTTGTACATTATAAAAACCAAAATTTTAAATATACTTTAGCTTTTTGATGTTACTTTAAACCTTTTAAAAAAAGGTTAACCAAAATCCCTTATTTTTGGTTAAGCTTTTTCTAAAAGCTTTTTTTGATGTTACTTTTTTTAAAAGTAACTTGTAAATAAATCTGTTAATAAATTTTGTAAATTCTTTATATACAACTCACCGTCACATACACGACCACCTAAAAATTTAGCCCTAACATCACCTTTTAACCCTTTCCAAAAATTACTGTCTCTACCACTTAATACTTTTATTTTTTCAAATAAATCTTCCTTTGTATCCACAACATAAAAATCTAAATCACTATTTCTCAATATACTACATGATACATTTTGAGCGTGAAAATAATATTGTGAATCGTACAATGAAAAAACAGGAACTCCCATATAAAGTGCCTCGCATGTAGTCGTTGTACCTGAATAAGGAAATGTATCAATTGCAAAATCAACTTGATTATATGTCAATAAATGATCGTCATGAGAAAGTGTACAATCTAATACAATAATCCTTGATCTAACTGATTTATCGAATTTATTTATAAATTTTTGTTTAATAGAGTTATTAATCAATGCTTTTGTCTTGAATATAAATCTAGTTTTTTGAAAATGCAAGAGTATGTCATTAAAATAACCTATCACTGAATCAGTAATCTTATTTATACGATTAAAACATCCAATATTAATCCAACCATCTCTTTCTCTTGGTTTTAGAAGATGAGTCTTGCCTTCTCCCTTAACGTCCGGATCATAACATAAAAAACAATTGTCTAATGCTAATAAACGTTCAGTGTAAAATTCCTGAGAAACTGAAAAATCACCATCGCATATATTATCAGTTATACGATAATCCATTTTATCTAATCCAGTCGAATAAGGATAACCAATATATGTTATCTGAATAGGTGATGGTTTATTTGCAAAAATATCTAACCTATTAAAAGCTGTGTGACCAGCCAAATCAAATAAAATATGAATATTATCATCGTATATCATCTGACTTGCCGCACTTGATGAATAATGCTTAATTGTCTTGAATTTTAATTGAGAATTATATATCTTTGTATTAATTACACATTCTGAATAACACGTAATAGTAAATCTAGATGTATCAAAACGTTTCAAAAATGTACTTATAAAAAAACTAACCGGATGATCAACAAAATCACCCGAAATAATACCTATATTAATCTTTTCTGTCCCAAAAAAACTTTTATCAAATTTGAAATTTAAATTCTTATCTACCTTGTACAAACGATTTACAAGTTTATGTTGATTATATATATAACTCTTGTCTTCCAATTGATCAAACAAATAACTTAAATTCATTATCTTATTTTGAAATGGTAAAGCAAAATTAGGACAAACCTGCAAAGATTTATTGTAATTTTCTACAGACTTGTCATTATCACCATTGTAAGAATGCATATGACCCAAATTTAAATATAATTCCGCTAAAAAAAATGTAGGGTCCGAAGATATAAATGAACGCTTGTAATTTATAATTGCATTTGTATACGCAACTTCAGCCAAATCCGTACGTCTCATTTCCGTGTAAACTACTCCTAATTGATTTTGAATATCCGGATCAGAACCATCTACTTCTTGCGCCTTTAGTAAATAATGTAATGCCTCTGGCCATTGTTTAATAGATCTATAAATACATGAAATACCATTGTAATTATTCAAAATCAAACGCTTAGATTCTTCACCATCTTCGGACGCGTTTTTGCGTTTAGCATCAAACTCCTTATACTTGTTTTTACTTAGTGTTAAACTAATTTTATAATGAATAATTGCCAATTCCAATCTGTTTAACCGTTGATAAATAAAAGCCAGATTATAATGAATTGTTTCATTATCAGGACTATATAACAAAGCCTCTTGACTAAATTGCAAACCACGATTTAAATCCGTCTGAGAAAACCAACACAACTGAGTATAAATACTCACAATCTGCGCCAATGCAAAATTATCCTCAAAACGAACCCTAAGTATCATATTAAAACACCCAATAGCTTTTCTAAATAACTCTTCGTTTTTACTCGACAACAAAATCACTTTGTCACTTCTATTCAATTCATTCTTCTTTAACAATTCTTTTGCAGTTTCAATTTCAGTTTCCACAAATGATTTGTACAATGTCCCTAACGTAAAATAACTCTCACAATAAATATTTTCAGGAATTTTAGGTTTACTATCAATCAATAAATAATCAGTTACATCTAAACAATCTACAAATTTTTGTAACAAATTTATAGCATCACCTCTATATTTTTGCACAATTTTAATATCCGTACTATCTATCGATAATGATACATAGTTGTTAACTTCAAATAAAATTTTTCTATAATCTTTTAAAATTAGTTCCTTGTTTACTTCTCTGCTTCCCATTTAATCAAATAAAAATTATTACTTTTAAATAGAAACCTTTAGTTACTTTTAGTTACTTTTAGTTACTTTTAAAAAAAGTAACATCAAAAGTGGAAAGTAGGGCCAAAGCCCTTCAAAAGTGGAAAGTAGGGCCAAAGCCCTTCAAAAGTGGAAAGTAGGGCCAAAGCCCTTCAAAAAAAGAAAAGGTTTAAAGTAGGGCCAAAGCCCTTCAAAAGGAACCTTTTTACTTTAAATTTTTTTTAAAAGATACTATATATAAGATAAAAACTCGTATTAATGTTAATTAAACGCTTAGAACAAATATACGGAATTCGAATTTACGGTATTGATTTAGATATTATATTGACGTTAACTACTAGTTACTACATTTCTTTAATTTACTATTACGATTTTTATAAAGTTTTATTCGTAACTGTGTTAAGAAGTATTATTATTAATAGAATCTTTAAAATTAATACAAGAGTAAACGAAATGATATTTGGAAAAGTTTAGTTAGTTAAAATTTTTTTTAAAAGTAACTAATCAATAATTCTATTTAAATTTTTTTTAGGAATTGCGCATCTTTTAAGTGGAAACAAAGAATTCTTTGGCTCTGTTCCAATAAAATCACACGGATTTATTTTTAAAACTGTTTTATCTAAACCATTAGTCACCTTATTATAACTAACAACTTTTATCCATAAATCAAAATTAAATAATCTAATATAACTTTCCGAATCCCTATATTTATCATTAGAAATTAACATACACTGATTTGTTTTTTCAAACATATAAAAAAAATACTGACATAAAAAATCATCCTTGTTTTTATCCAAAATCTTATTTTTAAACTTGTCTGGTATAATAACAAATTTCATATCAAACCTATTATGTGTTCTTATAATATTATCCAATACCACATCATAATCATTTAATCCCTTCATTATAAAGTAAAATTTACTATCAGGTTTTATTCCAGTATATGTTATATACCTCGTAAAAAACAACTTGAAAAAATCATATGTATCCTGATTTTTTGTAACGTGTTTTATACTGTGAAAATTAATATTTTGACGTTTATACTTTATTTCTCTAAAATCTGAAAAAATATTAAAAAAATCAACAATATATACCTTTACCGAAGACTTCGATAAAAGGCAAGGTACAGACGGATTTATTATATTTTTAGCGATATTATTCATTAAAAATATATAAACTTCTTTTTTAAATAAAGAAATAAATTATTAACGTTGGAAAATATATTTATTTAAACATCTCAAAAATAGAAAAAGGTTTTTTTTCATGTATATTACGATCTTCATTTTGTAAGCCTTCAATGTATTCTAATAAATTAATACTAACTAAACGTATATTCGGTATTGGATACTCTTGACCTAAATAAATTCCAAATACTAAAACAAATAATGAATACAACATTTTAACAACTAAATACTTCTTGTCTTCTTTTAACTTTTTATTCAATTTACTTTTAGTTACTTTTTTAAAAAGTATCTAATAAATAATTGAAATTTAAAAACAATTTTAATTAATTTACACATTCCTTCAGATGGCTAAATCAAAAACACTTGAAGAAACTTATAAAAAGTTGACTCAACGCGAGCATATTTTGCAACGTCCTGGAATGTATATAGGCAGTGTAAAAAAACAATTGGAAGAATTATGGGTTGCAAATGATTCAGATCCTAAAAATATTAAAATGGAAAAAAAAATGATCGAATATAGCCCAGGATTTATGAAAATATTTGACGAAATTCTTACTAACGCAACCGATCATTCTGCACGTGACAAGTCTGTAACAACTATTAAAGTCGATTACGATATAACAACAGGCGAAATAAGTGTACAAAATAACGGAAATGGTATCCCGGTTGAAATGCATAAAGAACATAATATGTACATACCAGAACTTATTTTTGGAAATTTTCTTTCAGGAAGCAATTACGACGATTCAACAACTAGAACAGGTGCTGGAACAAACGGAATAGGAAGTAAAGCTTCGAATGTATATTCAAAACTTTTTATTATAGAAACAGTTGATAGCAATTCTAAAAAGAAATTCGTACAAGAATTTAGTAATAATATGACAGAACGTACACAACCAAAAATAACTTCAAATTCTAGTAAAAGTTATACAAAAATTACGTTTATACCTGATTACTCTAGATTTGAAATGAATAACTTGGAACCAGATACCGTTTTACTAATGAGAAAACGCGTAATTGACTGTATTGCATGTACAAATGAAAATGTTCAAATATACTTGAATGGAGAAAAGTTACGTGGTAAAGGATTAACTGATTATACAAAATACTTTTTCGAAGATGAAAAAATTATTAGTGAATCTCATATTGAAAAGGTAAAAACAAAAAGTGGAGAATTTGTAGAATATACATGGGAATACGCAATCGTTCCTTATTCATCGTATGAACAAGTTTCTTTTGTGAATGGTAATTCCACTATCAATGGAGGAAAACATGTAGATTATATTCTTTATCAAATAATCAATAAACTCAAAAAAATATTAGAAGACAAGAAAAAACTCAAAGAACTTAAACCAAACTTTATCAAAGACAAGCTGTTCCTATTCTTAAGAGCAACTGTTGCTAACCCAAGTTTTAATAGTCAAACAAAAGAACAATTAACAACACAATCAAAAGACTTTGGTTGTAATGTAACTGTAAGTGATCAATTTATAAATAAAATCTATAAAAGCTCTATTACAGATGAAATTGTAGAATTTTGTAAATTAAAAGAATCTGCTTCATTAAGTAAACAAACAGATGGTCGTAAAGCAAACAAGGTTTTTATACCAAAACTTGAAGATGCTCTTTGGGCAGGAACAGCTAAATCAAATAGTTGTATCCTTGTTTTAACAGAAGGTGACAGTGCAAAAACATTTGCAATGTGGGGAAGATCAGTCGTTGGCCCAGAACGTTACGGATGTTATCCCTTACGCGGAAAAGTTTTAAATATCCGAGATGCAACTATTTCACAACTACTCGGCAATGAAGAAATAAATAATCTTAAACAAATTTTAGGATTAAAACAAGATCGTATATATAAAGATACATCAGAACTAAGATATGGCAAAATAATGTTACTTACTGATAGTGACGTTGACGGTTCACATATCAAAAGTCTTATAGTTAATCTTTTTCACTGTTGGTGGCCAAGTCTATTAAAATTAGATTACATCCAAACATTACGAACGCCAATAGTTAAAGCAATTCGTAGTAAAAAGGTAATAGAATTTTTTACAGAACAAGATTATCTTAAATGGAAAGAATCTGGAGGATTAAACGGTAGTCAACCTAATTTGAATAGTTATCAAATCAGATATTTCAAGGGTCTCGGTACTTCTAAAAAAGAAGACGCTAAAGATACTTTTGGACGTTTACAAACACTTAAAGTAGATTATTACTACAAAGATAACCTTTGCGATGAATCCATTCTTTTAGCATTTCAAAAAGATAAAAATATTAAAAATAATACAACAACAGACGAATTGACAACAAATGAGAATTCTGTTATTAAATGTACTGATAAACGAAAAACGTGGCTATTAAACTATGATAAATCTATTTATATTGATGCAAAAGAAAATCGTGTAAGTTATCAAGATCTCATTAACAAAGAACTTATCCATTTTTCTATATATGACAATTTACGATCTATTCCAAGTTTATGCGATGGATTAAAACCTAGTCAAAGAAAAATTTTATTTTACATGTTGAAAAAGAATAAAACTGATCTTATTAAAGTTGCACAATTATCAGGTTATGTATCTGCTGAAACTTCTTATCATCACGGAGAAGCATCTTTACAAGGAGCTATCATCAATATGGCCCAAGACTTTGTAGGAAGTAATAATATTAATTTACTTTATGGTGATGGAAATTTTGGATCTAGATATCAAGTCGGAAAAGATGCAGCTAGCCCTAGATATATTTACACTAGACTTTCAGATATCACACCCATCTTGTTCAATTCCGATGATACTCCACTATTAGATTTTATTAACGATGATGGTATACAAATTGAACCAGAATGGTATTTGCCTATCATTCCAACTGTATTAGTTAATGGCTGCGAAGGTATTGGAACTGGTTATTCAACTTATATACCTAGTTACAACCCAAAAGAAATAGTGCTAAATCTTATAAAAATGATAGATGATGAAAATTTTAGCATACCTCCTATGAAACCATATTTTAAAGAATTCGGAGGAATCGTAGAAGAATGCGAAATTCCCGGAAACTATATCACACGTGGTAAATGGGAGCGTTTATCTGATAAACAACTAAAAATCACTGAAATTCCAGTAGGTGTAGGAGTTACAAATTATAAAGAATTTTTGGAATCATTTATTGAAAAAGGTACTACTTATAAAAAAGATACAAAAGATACAAAAAATAAAAAGAAAAAGTTTGAATTAAAAGATGTACAAAATAAAACAAAAGATGAAAATGATAATATTATTTTTATAGTCGAATTTAAAAACGAAAGTGATCTAGATCATCTTATCGATTCTAGAACAATTGAAAAAGAGTTAAAATTAACAAAGTCATTTAGTACAAATAACATGTACTTGTTTAATGAACACCTTATCCTAACAAAATATAATTCACCCAATGATATCTTGTCTTGTTTTTACGACATTAGAATTGAATACTACGAAAAACGTAAAATTTATATTACAAAAAAATTACAACAAGAATTATTATTATTAGAATCAAAAGCTAGATTTATTAAAGAATACATTGATGGCATTCTTCAAATTAATAAAAAATCAAAAGATGTCATCGTCGAATCATTAGAAAATGGAAAGTATATCAAAGATGATTCTAGTTATGACTACTTGTTAAAATTACCAATCTATTCATTAACACTTGAAAAAATACAAGAATTAAACAAAAATTGCGAATCAAAACGATCAAGTTTGCTATTTATACAAAGTAAAACTCCAGAAGAACTTTGGAAAATCGACTTGGAACAATTACTAAAAAAGCTTTTAGAAAAAGCTTAACCAAAAATAAGGGATTTTGGTTAACCTTTTTTTAAAAGCTTTAAAGTAGGGCCAAAGCCCTTCAAAAAAAAGGGTTTTTTGGTTAACCTTTAGTTACTTTAGTTACTTTAGTTACTTTTAGTTACTTTTAAAAAAAGTAGGGCCAAAGCCCTTCAAAAGTGGAAAGGTTTAAAGAAAGGTAAAAAGTAGGGCCAAAGCCCTTCAAAAAAAGAAAGGTTTAAAGAAAGGTTTAAAGAAAGGTTTAAAGAAAGGTTTAAAGCTTTATCTAAAATATTAATTTTTCGTACTTAATTAATATTTTATTTAATTTTCTATTATAATAAAGAATGCCTAAACCTGTTCTTAATAATAAAATTATTTATCAAAATATTTACGGGTTAGTGGCAACTCATACAAATTTTTTAAATCAAGGTGTTACTAAACAAGATTCACCTACGTTTGCTAATTTGCAATTAACAGGAGATGCTACTGTACAAGGAAACCTGTATGTTGAAGGTAATACTACAATATTAGATACTAATATAATAGAATTTGAAGACAATATCTTTTTAATTAATCGTTTAGAAACTGGATCTGGTGTTACCTTAAATCAATCAGGGTTTGAAATTGAAAGAGGTTCTCTTGAAAATTACAGAGTTGTTTTTAATGAATCTGACAAAACTTTACGTATCGGTGTTATTAGTAACTTAGAAGCAGTTCCTACTAGAGAAGATAACCCTTTACAAAATGGCGTAATAATGTGGAATAACACCCTTAAAAGAATGGATTCAAGAAATGTATTTTCAATAGACATGTCTAGTAGTTCAACAACAAATTCCACAAGTAGTACAACTGGATCTTTTGTATTTTCTGGAGGTATAGGTGTACAAAAAGATATCTGGAATAGTGGCAAATTATATTTAACTGGTAGTAGCTCTAGTAATAGCATTTTTACAAATACAACAACAAACTCACTACACATTTCATCCGGTAATGATATATCTCTTTACCCAACTAATAATGTAGCAATTCCGTATAATAAAAATCTTGTATTTGGAGAATCTACACAATTTATCAATGCTGATAGTGTAACAAAAGACATTGTCATAGGAGGTTCAGGACACATTAAAATAGATTTAGATGCTGGAAAAAGAATAGATGTACCAAATCAAATACCTATAACATTTGCTACACAAAATGATAAAATTTACACTGATAGTTCAAACAATATGAATATAGCAGGAAGTGAAGATATTATCCTAACTCCTGGATCAAGTAAACGAGTCTTGATACCAGATAGTTTAGGATTGTCTTTTTCCAATTATAATCAAAAAATTTCAGCCAACTTGAACAATGATTTAACTATACAAGCAGGAAATGATATTAATTTAACACCAACTGCTTTGGCTAATGTCAATATCCCCACTGACAATGGTATAAAATTTGGAAATAGTGGTCTTCAAAAAATTTACGCAAATAGTACAAATGATCTGCATATTTCAGCATCTGATGATATTTATTTAACACCAACAAAACATATAAATATACCAGCAAATAAACATGTAAATTTAGGCACTACAGAATATCTCATTTCATCCCTCGGTAATTTAGTCATGTCAGCATCCGACAATTTGCATTTAATTAATGGAGACATCGTTATCGATAGCATAAATAATATCGATACAGGTATTTCATCAGGATCTATTTATACAATGGGAGGTATCGGAGCTGAAGGAGGTATTTATACAAAAAATCGTTTACGAGTTGAATCAGATAATACAAATAGTTTATTAGTAGTCAATAGCATCAGAAATGTGTTAAAAGTAGATAGTAATAATACTGGTCACGTGAACATTTTTGCAGGGGATGGAACAGTTACAAACCCTACTTTAGAAATTCGTTCAGTATCCAATAATAGTGCTAGAAGTTTATTAGCATTACAAACGGGGTTTGATACAACACCTGGATACATGATTGGTAGAGGGGATAATAATAGTAGAGCATTATCATTAAACATACCAAGTTATAACGATTATGGAAATTCTGGTGATAAACCTCTTGTATCTATTAGTAATACTACCACTGAATTATTCACAATTGATTCTGATGGATTTGTTAACTTCACAAATACTACACAAACTGTAAACTCTACAACAGCTAGTTTAGTATTACACGGAGGAATCGGGATTGCAAAAGATATCCAATCTACTGGAAAAATAGTCACAACTATTAATTCGGAAAATGCTTTACTTGTCCAAGATAGTTCTAATAATCCAGTTTTTAACATAGATTCAAATAACAATACAACTACACTAAATGGTAAAATAGCTATCAATAATACTGGTATTCTTTTACAATTAAATGAAACCAAATTTGTAGCTGATGAAACTACAAATAAAATCACAAGCGATATGAAAATACACATCACTGATACTACAGATACAAGCGATACCTCAACTGCTTCTTTAGTAGTATCAGGAGGAACAAGCATTCAAAAAATGTTGCGTGTATCTGGCCAATCACATTTACACAGTAGTCTTCATATGCACGATCAACCTATTACAAATGTAAAAGACCCTATTAATTTACAAGATGCTGCTACAAAAGCATACGTTGATTTAGCCAGTCTTAGAGGACTTTATGTAAAACAATCTGTTGATATTGCAACCGTTACAAATAGTAATTTGGCTACAGATTTCAATCCAGGAACTGTAATTGATGGTTATACATTAAAAGAATATAATAGAATCTTGATCAAAAATCAAACAAACCCAGTTGAAAATGGTATTTATATTATTTATAGTACAGGACCACCACAAAGATCTCTAGATTTACCATTAGGTGAGCACGCAGCTGGTGTATTTACTTTTATTAGATACGGTAGTATACAAGCTTCATCTGGATGGATTTGCAATTCCGAACAAGATAATGATGTAATCGGAACACACGGTATATATTTTGCTCAATTCAGTGGTTTAGGTGCTATTGTAGCAGGTGCTGGTTTAACAAAAAATTTTAATGACATTTATGTAAATGTAGATGATTATAGTATTGAAATAGACAACGATATATTGCGTATTAAAGATACTACACTAGGTACTGGTCTAACTGGTGGTAGTGGCCAAATTATTCAAACTACAAGTGATCAATCTCATGTAACCAAATTAGGTACTGTTAATACTGGTACATGGGAAGCATCTACCGTACAAGTTACATACGGAGGTACTGGTAAAACATTTTTCAGCAAGGGAAATATCTTATTTGGCAATGATTCTGATGGACTATTAAATACAAGAACCTTATTCTACGATAATATAAATGAACATTTAGGTATTGGAACTGATAATCCAAGTGCAAATCTAGAAATTTCTAGTATTAGTAGCTGTAGTTTATTATTAAGTGCAGATTCTACAAGTACAAATATAACTGACAAACCTCAAATTAAATTTGGTTATGCAAATGATCCTAAATCATCTATAGGAATGTCTAGATCATTCGATGATTACTCTAATAATATTTACGGTGATGCCTTGGTAATTAGTCATAACAAAAATGATAGCACATCTGTTATTCAATTATCTACCGCAAATCAAAGTAGAATGACTATATTACATAATGGTAATATCGGTATAGCAACAAGTACACCATCATCCACTTTAGATGTCGTAGGAACTTTGAGTGCAAGTGGATTAGTTACATTTACTAATACTACGAATTCAACTAACGTATCCAATGGTTCTTTAAAAATTATAGGAGGTGCTGGTATACAAAAATCAGTTCACATTGGAGGAAATCTTACAGTTCACAATACACAACCAAGTACAAGTGACAATTCAGGAGCCGTTGTCATCAAAGGTGGATTATCTATTACTTGTAATGAAAATGGTAGTGGTGTCGGCAATGGTGGCGCACTAACTGTTGGAGGAGGAACATCTATACAAGGAGATTTATACGTAGGAGGTTCCATTAATGGTAGTGGAAGTAGTTCAAGTACATATGCATATTTAACCCTCACTTCAATAGACGATGCTATTAATTTTAGCAGTGGATCTATGGTATCATACGGTGGTGTAACTATACAATCTGAAACAAATGCTACAAGTATAACAAATGGAGGAAGCTTTTTAACTGCTGGTGGTGCAAGTATCGGTAAAGATTTTTATATAGGCGGTGATACTTTTTATTATGGTATTACAAATTATTACAACACAGACAATTCTTTACTAAACTTTTACAAATTAGATGATAAAAAGTGTTTTTCAATTGATATAAACAATGGCGATTTTTCAGTGTCTCGATATACAGATGACACCTTTGTCGAAAATACTTTCAATATCAATCAACAAACTGGATCTATCGTCTTTCATAATAGTTCTAGTAGTGTAAATAGTTCCACTGCATCATTTGTTATTACTGGTGGGTTATCTATAGATAATTCAACAAATGCAACAAGTATCACAAATGGAGGAGGATTAACCTTGAATGGTGGTGCATCTATTAAACGTGACGTTTTTATTGGAGGTGATATAAAGTGTTCTTCTACAACACCTAGTACAAATATAAGCACCGGAGCTTTTGTAGTAAATGGCGGGGTAGGTATAGGTGGATCTTTATCTGTTCAAGATAAAATAGAATTTTTAGCAGGAGGGTCTTTTGATATTATCACAAATACTAGTGATAATTTCCTCTGGAATTATTTCGGTATCATAAACGACATAACCACTGCTTCGTCACAAATCGAATTTCATACAAAAACATATGGTATGAAAATAAAAATTGACATTAGTGGATCTACATGTAATGCAAATTATAATAGCTACGGAAGTGATCCTAATTTTACTATTTATATTTACAAAGACAATTTTGATAACTTTCATTTGTTCTCCCTAACTAATCCAAATACGACACTCCATGTTTTTATAATGCATAAAACCGGGAATCGATTTAGTATTATAAATGAAGGAAGCTTGTTAGATCCAGATGGGTCAAGTAGCGGATATCAAATCGGATGGACAGTATCATTTGATACTAGCGCGTCAACGAATTTGGCTTATAATTTTGGTAGTGTTTATTCAAATGGTCCCGATTTTAAAATTGCAGATCATTTTCCAATATTTGGTAAAAACACTGAAAATACAGGGTCATCTAGAAATATAGGATTGGCTTTTGAAAGATACCAATCCTCAAATGATTCAGGCTTGGGAGAATTAGCAAATGATTCATACATCTTTTTCGACTCGTTACCTAATCAATCCACAAGCGATTCTATGCAAGTTAAATTTAGCAATTTAGCCAATTCAACTGATGATTATTATATTGGATGGTGGATAAAAATTGCATCAGGACCTAATGTCGGACAAGTTAGAAAAATACTTTCGTATAATGGTTCCCAGAGAGTTGCTGAAATTGATACTCCATGGACAAGTCAAAACCCTAGTATTGGTGACATTGTATATTTCTACAATGCCCAGTATGTTTCGTTTTATTATGATTATTCTAATCGTAACTTTAAATTGGTTTCAAATACGCTTAATCCTAGTACAAAAGACATTACAAGTTATGATTATATTGGTCTTGATGCTAAAATCGTTACATTGTACGATACAACACCATGTACAAATGCATCTACAGGAGCTTTAGTTAGTTTTGGTGGTATAAGCATCTCAAATACATCAGACGCTATTAACTGTTCTAATGGTGGTACTTTTACTACATTAGGAGGAGGTGCTGTTGAAAAATCTTTATATGTAGGTGAAAGAATTTCAATTGGTCAATCAGATTGGGTCCCACGTGGATCTTTGCATATTAAACAAACTGATAGTACAATTGTTTTAGAAAATACAGCTGGAGCTAATTCATATCTTGATTTTACAACTACTGGTATTAACAATAGATTTGGCATTTTGTCCAAAGATGATACGTTGTCATTTACATATTCTACGGCCAATCAAACACCAGAAAATTCTAATAAATCATTAACTATAACACCAAGTGGTTATATCGGTATTAATACAACAAGTAATATATCAAGCCCCCTCACTTTACTTTCAAACAGTCTAATTTCACTCGATTCAAAATCTGGATATATAGGATTAAGCCCTTCAAGTACAAATAATATAAATACAACTGATCCTAAATTGATAATGTATGGTGATAATACAACTGGTAGTGGAGGTCATACACTTCTTTCAAGTGGCACAGGTGGTTCTATCACTATGATGAACGGAAATATTCCTGCAATCTTGATCAACAACTTGGGAAATGTTAATGTATATTCCACAGCAATTGCAAATAATAGTACATCAGGATCATTCGTATTATCTGGCGGTATGGGAATTTCTTCTACAACAAATGCAACCAACATTTCAAATGGTGGTGCTTTAACTATTGCCGGTGGTGCAAGTGTTTTAAAAGATACACACATTGGAGGTGATCTACATGTTACAGGAAAGGTATATTCTGAAGGATCTGTCTTATCACCACTTATAACATTTAGTAATAATATAAATTGTACATTTGCTGGTTACGAAAATAGTAAATTAATTATAATATCAGATCAAGCTATCCTTTCATTTAGTTTTTGGGCAACTCCTTCTTTATCAAGTGAAAATTGTTCAATAGAATTTTCTATACCAGAACGTATTACTAATTTCACAAACCGTAGAGATTTAATACTAAGTTGTTCAGGATATACTGATGATGATAATGTAATACCATTATTTAATGTTATAGGAACCGCTGTAAAATCTGACACTAAAGGTTTTGTTAAATTTCAAAGTGTTTCTACTGGTATTCATTATTTTACTGTTATGTGTAGATACACCATATAATCTCACCATACAATCTCACCATACAATCTCACCATACAATCTCACCATACAATCTCACCATACAATCTCACCATACAATCTCACCATACAATCTCACCATACAATCTCACCATACAATCTCACCATACAATCTCACTACCAGCTACACTTAATCTCACCGCAAGGTTTACTGTTGATTTATTTGTATTAGTATATAAATAAATCCATATTTTTAGTTTTGTATAAAAAATAAAGCTAGTAAAGAAGAACTACATAAAATAACTATGGTAATAATAAGTATTATCCACCAATACGATGTCAGATCCGGTAATCCTAATCCTTCCCAAAATGATTTTGCTACTTCTTTTGTTACAATACCTGCACCTTCTGCAATAGCTCCTGCTGTGTCACCACCTATACTAGCAACTTCCTTTACAGAATCTGTTAATAAAAGACTAAATTGATTACCGAATGATGTTTGTATTTTCATAGTTCCAGATGTACCATTACTTGTAAGTTTTTCTCGTATAATAACTTGAACTTGAAAATCAGAATCAATCTGATAAATTTCACATTGAGGAGGTAAAGGAGGATTGCAATTTGTACCACTAAACATTAAAGAATCTCGTTTTGATAATTTTACACTAGGTGTAAATGTAATTTTCGCAAGTGGTAAAGATGATGTAGATATATCATCTATTGAAATAATATTGTATTGGGCATCTTGTTTTTCTTTTTCTTTTACGGCAGCAGCTATAGCTATACCTCCACCAATTGTAGCTGCAAGTACTACACCACCAACTAACAATTTGTTATTTTTAACCCACTCTGTAGTTTTTTTTACAGTATCACTTTCTATTTCTTTACCAAGTTCTTCGATTCTATCTTTTGATGTTTTTTTTATTTTAACTGCAGCATCATCTATATCCTTAGGAGGATCTAGTTCCAATTTTTTCAAGTTTGAAACAATTTCGTCAGCTTCTACTTTTCCCTTTACCATAGAACTACCATCTACCCCCTTAGGTATAACGGAACCACCTTCGTCAATTTGTTTAGCTACTTTGCCTAATTCGCCTAATTCTCCCAATTCATCTTTAAATAGCCAAAATGGTTCATCTAATTTTTTAGATGTTTTTATAGTACCACTTGCTTTTGTCAAATCATTTGTTACATTGTTAACATTTTGACTAATATCTTTTGTATAATTTTTTAGATCATCTATTACTTTAGGTGACGCAACGAGTGGTTCTGGTGCTTTAGGTGCTTTAGGTGCTTTAGGTGCTTTAGGTACAACTGGTGCTTTTACTTTAGGTGCTGTTACTTTTGGTTTAGTTATAGGGGTTCGTCGTGAAACATCGTATGCTATACCTTTAGCTCTAGTCGAACTCGGTTTGACTTTAACTTTTGACAAATCACCTCCACCTCCAACTCCAATTTTACCAATTTTTGATACGTCAGATACAGCTCCAACTTTTAAAAAATGTTCTGTCAAGTTTACAGTAAAAATACTCATAAGTTATGATCTATATAATAAAATAATAAAAAAAAAATGATTATTGTGAATTATATGAAAATAAATACGATACAACATATTTTTATTCTTTGTTTTATATTTTATATTATATCAATTCAGGACTTGTCAAATGGTATAAAAAGTGATCTTGTTATAAAAACTATTAAAAACCATTTTCTATAAAGCTTTTAAAAAAAGCTTAATCAAAAAAGCTTAATCAAAAAAGCTTAATCAAAAAAGCTTAATCAAAAAACCCCCACTTTTGAAGGGCTTTGGCCCTACTTTAAACCTTTTCTTTTTTTGAAGGGCTTTGGCCCTACTTTAAACCTTTTCTTTTTTTGAAGGGCTTTGGCCCTACTTTTTACCTTTTGAAGGGCTTTGGCCCTACTTTTTACCTTTTGATGTTACTTTTTTTAAAAGTAACTAAAGTAACTAAAGTAACTAAAGTAACTAAAGTAACTAAAGTAACTAAAGTATCGGATTAAATTAATCTATTTTTTGCCAAAATACTTGCTATCTTAGGATAATAAGATGGTGTTTTCAAAGCTTGAACTGGTATTTTACTTTCTATCATAGCACGTGTCATTTTATCTAGGTTATTATCAAATAATGCATACAATTGAGTAGGTGTTATATTTTGATATTGTGGTAATATAGATACTTCAATTGGTGAAAATTTTTCAGATTGTTGACGTTTAACCTGGTAATAATACAGCACAAAAATTGAAATAAGTACTATAATCACGTATATTATTTTGAAGTTTAAATTCATACACTAGCTATAAATATAGATAAGAAAAAAAATATTAAAAAAAGGACAGATATTATAAATGCTCCTATTATATAATTTGTTTTAGTTGTATCAGTTAGGTCATCCACGTTTAATGGTAGTTTAGCTCGTCTTTGTTTATTTATAACATACTTTGCTGCTAAAGCCATCATTATTAAATCATTATTTGCCGCACTGTCAAATAAAGCAATTGCTGCTACATCTGGATCTTGTATTTCCAATTCTCCTTTTTCATTTGTTCTATATAACTTTCTTTGACGTTTTATCGTTTTTAGGGCTAAAAAATATTCTTCTTCTATTCGTACATCTTCACTAGTAATAAAACCCCTATCTGACAAATACGTATCCATAATATCCATATACTCTTTACTTTCTTCACTATTCGGATCACTTAGACTTGCTAAAATATCTGGTTTTGTTTCTAGCGGATAATTCAGATTAGCCTCTTTATAAGCAGCTTTTAACGAATCGATAATACCTAATCTCATTGTTTCCAAATCAGAATTAAAATAATTTTGAAATGGATTCCAAGCTGCATCTAAAATAGCTCCACATACTTGAAAAACTATTATAGCAATACCTAATGGGCCAGCTACAAATCCTGATGCAATATTCATACTTACTCCTATTACATCACCTGTTATTTTATATGCCTTTTTACCACCTGAAACATTTTGTTCCTCAGCAGATGATGCTATCTGTATTCCTCCCATAACGATATCAATTGCTGGTCCAACTGCTTGACCAGCTGCTGCACCACCAACTACACCACTAACTTTAACAACCTTTGTTCCACTCTCACCTAAAGCGCTGCTCATTTTTGTTCCAACCTTACCACTTTTAATTTTAGATGCTATATCTATACTGAATTTTGAACTAGCATCTTTTATTTTTTTCATATATCCACTCGGTAGTTTTTTTGTACCATCCATTCTCTATTTTAATTCTATAAAAAAAAAATGTAGAAAACAATAATTGTTTTACAAAAAATCTTATTTTTGAGGGCTTTGGCCCTACTTTAACTTTTACATAGTGCGTTATAAATCTCTAGACTTTCACCACTCGCCATAGCCAAACTTCTACCAATAGTTTTACCGAATACTTGTTCTGATACATAACTTAACGGTGGTTGAAAACAATCACCATCACAAAACGCTAATTGTTTTGGATAACAATAGTCAAGTGTTGTAAAACATTTACCATTACTTTTATCATAACGTAACCCTTCATTTTCACACATTTTCCTCATAGCTTCATTTCCAAGAATACATAAACCTCCTATATCCCTATCAAGGACATAATCACTATCGGTTATATCAGTAGAATCTCCAAGCTTACTACTTAACATTCTACCAGTACCAAATTCTTCAGCTAATTTAGCAGCTTCTTGAGCTTCTGGTGAATTTATATCTCTCCATTCATAATATTGTGGTATAGCATCTTCTGTATCTGGAGTTGGATAAATAGAATCTCTTTCGCATGTTTGTTGCGAATGTTTACAATCATATACAAATTCTTGACCACCTTGAACCCAAATATAACCTTTCTTTTTACACGTTTGTTCAATAGCAAATTTAGCTGCTTTTTTCATATCATAATCAGTAGCAACTTTTAAATTTCCAACATACGTTTCACGTACACCTTTACCTTCGATAAAAGGCAAGGTACCTTTACTCAACTTTAAAAAATTCGTGTTACGTGATGTATCATTCAAATTTTCTATTATATTATTTATACTATTTTTTACTGTATTCCTTTTAACAAGAATCAATATTAATATTATAATAATAATAATTATATAGTTCCTATTCATTCTAATATAATAGTTACTTTTAAAAAAAGTAACATCAAAAAAGTAATTAAAAATCTAAATATAAGTAAAATCTAAATATATACTTTTAAAAAAGTAGGGCCAAAGCCCTTCAAAAAAACGGTCCTGAAAAATAAAATTTATTTTTTGATTACTAATAATGCACTAACACTACTACTACTACATATAATTAAAAGCATAATTACAATAATAATCATAAACATAGTAGAATTATCTTTGATCCATTGTTGAATATTATTTATATCAAAATCTTTAATAGATTGTTGAATATCAAAAATATTTTGATCAGGCGGCGCCGTCGTTGCCGGCGGTTCTTCTGTTAGATTAAGAATGTCAGTTATAGTTTTTTGTGTAGTATCATAATTTGTTTGTATTTGTTCTTGCGTTTTCACAGTAATGTCTAATTGCTCAGCTCGTGTAGCATTATCAATACCATCCTGTAGAGCACCTGGGCTACAAGAATCTAATACATTGTATTCCTTACATTGATCTATTAAAGTTTTTATACTAGCAGGTGAACATTGAGAAATTGCAAGTCCTTGTTCACTTCTAATTCCATATTTTTGACATTCTGTTTTTACATCAAGAACTTTCTGAGGTGTACAGTCATTTATAGATATTCCAAATTCTTTACAACTCTGAAATGTATTTAACTTATTACATTGTGTTGAATTATTATTACACCAATTAATACATTCTGTAGTTTGATAAAAATCGTCAAGATTGCATTTATCTTTCATAAGGTTAGAAAATACAGTATAACTAGAGCTTTCTAATGCTTTACATTTAGGATCATTTATCATACGATTTCCTACCTTACAATAATCAGCGTAAACATTTACACAATCTGTTCCTCCAGGATTTCTGTATTTTGGATCACATGTAAAATCACCTATTGTTTTAACAGAATCTTTACCCGATGTATTTGCTAAACAGCATTCGGTAGGATCACCCTTAAACGCTACACGTTTAACTTTTCCTCTTTTACCACCTATATATTGACCACCCTGATTACATTCACAACCATAATTCCATGTGCACAAATTACAATCACTACCCATTCCACCCCAATCAAATTCACCATTATCTGGCCATCCAAAACCCTCGCTTCTTAATGTCTCTTCACAATTTCCTGCAGTACGTCCCTCTATAGCCGCACCACACCCCTTTTCCATTTGTTTACCGTCTTGTATGGCTAAATCTTTCAATTCAGCTAATGTAAATTTATATGGTTGCGCATCACAACTATTTTCGTTTCCCATAATATAATATAATATATAAAAATAAAATAATTACTTTTAGAAGGATTAAAAATTAAAATTAATTTTACATAGATGCACTAGGAGATAGTAGGGGGGCAAATTATTGTTTTATCCCAATCTATACCTAAAATACTACAAATTCTCTTATAATATTCTACTTTTTTATAAGCCCACCCTGGTTTACATCCAGAATCATTATTTACTATTAAATTCACACCTGTAATACCATATTTCGTAGGTTCCAACATACATTGATGGCAACTAATAGGTCTATTACTTCTCGGCAACATCCAAAAACATATAGCAGTTATCCATGCCATCATTCTAGCCGGCGGTGTTGTACGTAAGATCTCAAGAGATAATCTATTATTACCATTTGGCTGAGGTCCAGGAAAACCAAATATTTCAGATTTACCATTAAAAAAGGTACGATCTGTCGTTATTATTAAATTTGGATATCGTGCTAAACGATAATCACCAAATAATTCTAAAGAGCATGTACTATAATTATAATTATACGATAATTGTATAGCACCCCTACCTCCATATTGCGAATAAACACCACCAGATGCATATCTTCTATCAGTTGTACTTTGAATCAAGGAACTTGTCCCTTTTACTGTGGCTCCGCCTGCATCAGAACCTCTAGGATTATCACCATACAATGTACCATCATCTGAAACTGCTACCAATCCAGGTTGAAAAACCGCTACACCTGTTCCTAATCCAAACCCAGGTTGATTTACAGTTTGTAATTTAGAAATCGTTGCAGTTAAAGTATACTGTGAATCTAAACCAATCATATCTCTAGCTGTTTTTGTAAGTCTTATATTACGTGCTACTAAATCATAGTTTCCTGGTAATTTATCTTTAACTGGGTGAGGTACAATAGCGGCACATGTTCCTTCTATAATAGCTAATAAACCACCAGCTGGACCATATTCAGGACCAGTCTTTTTAACTGTAACTGGCCACCACGGATACGGTATAAGTAAACTGGGATCACCAGTTTCTTGATGAGAATTTGCCAAAAATGCTGCCAATTCTAAAAAATTGATATTTTGATCACGTGACTCTGTACAAAATCCGTGGAATCTTTTATCCGAATGAGAATTCATCCAATTTACTGCTTCTATAAATGCAGAGTATGTCCAAAAAGGTTTTAAATCATCTGTATATACAGAACTGGCTGCTGAATAAGGAAAGACCTTTTCAAAATCATCTTGTGTAAACCAGTTACTAATTGTCATTTTATAATTACTTTTTAAATAAAATTGATTTAAAAGTGTTAAACTTTAATGTTAAAACAAATGGCATTTTACTTTTACTTTATTACACATTTATTATTTAGTTTGGGTTTTGCGGCTACTAGTAAATATATACTAACGTCTAAAAATGTCAAATCAGATTTAATTGCACAAGATCACAATTTGGAATTATTAGCTAAATTTTCAGATGTAACTTTTTATACTACTACACATGATAATTTAATGAAATATAAACGAACCTTTTCAGACTTTTATCAAATTGAAGAAGATATGGAAATTAAATTAAATAATCAAGAATTTAAATCAAACACCAATTTAAATGTAAACATTTTGCAAAATAAAACTAATCTTATTGTTGCGCCAGTTCCTTGGCATTTGGGAAGAATTACTAATAGAAATTTACCACTAGGTGAAAAGTTTCCATATGATAAATGTCATACTAATACAGATATTGATATTCATACATATGTAATTGATACTGGTATTGATATTCACCATCCAGAATTTGAAGGACGTGCAACTTGGTTAGCTAACTTTGTTGATTCTGATGATACTGATTGTCAAAGTCATGGAACTCATTGTGCAGGTTTAATTGGAAGTAAAACATACGGTGTTTGTAAAGATGCTAAACTTTTTGCTGTCAAGGTTCTTGATTGTCAAGGTAGTGGAAGTACTTCTAGTGTTATTTCAGGTATTGCTTACGCCTTTAAACGACATCTCCAACAAGACAAAAAAGTTAGAAGTATTGTTAGTATGTCGTTAGGCGGTGGATTTAGTTATGCTTTGAACAAAGCAGTTTTAGCAACTACTAAAGATAATCATTTTTATTTTGCTGCAGCAGCAGGAAATGAAAACGCAGACGCTTGTAAAACATCACCAGCAAGTGTAAAGGAAATTTTCACAGTTATGGCAAGTGATCGTAATGATAATAGAGCTTGGTTTAGCAACTGGGGAAAATGTGCTGATATTTACTCACCTGGTGTAGATATTATCAGTACAATTCCTAATGGTAAAACAGCTTCTTATAGTGGTACAAGTATGGCTTGCCCGGCACTAGTAGGAGTTTTAAATCATTATATAGATCAAAACCCAGAATTGGCTATGAGAGAATTAAAAGAAAAAGTATTGAGTGATGCTACTAATGATCATATTATTGGTGATAAAAAACAAACAAGTAATTTATTAGTCTTTTTAAACAGAAATGTAAATTAAATGTAAATTAAATATATTTTTAATATATTATTATATTAAAAATGGGTCAAACTATAAGTTATAGACAAGGCGAAGATGGGTTTTTTTATGGAACCTACAATGCAACATCAATATCTCCATTCGGCTTACCACTACAATTTGGACCAGCTTATAAAGTTATTGCACCAGGTTCCATTCCTATACACACTATTCATGATATAAAACAGAATGTTATATTTGTCCCAGAGCCAGGTCGAGGTCTAGCCGGGGAACAAATATCCGGGGAACAAATAGGTGAAGAAACCCGTCGAGTCTTTAACAAAGTTGCCATGGCTTTATATAGTTTATCTACTTCACCTTATGGACTTGTAAACCCTGAAGTCACGAGTGTAGTTAATGTACCAGATTCATTCTGTTTAGATGTAACTCCTTGTGTACCAGGATTTAAGTGCTGTCAGTCATGGATTATAAAAACTTTTGGACCAAATGGACGAATTATACTTGCATTTATTGTAGCTATTTTTATATTAATAATATCCAGTTCATCAGCGCTTTCTTTAACTCTTATATAAAAGTAAAGCACAAAAAAAGCTTAATTTATATCATAATTAGAATTTATAAAATCTTCTAATTTACTATTTAGTGCCATATTACTTTCAATCATCTTATTTTTATCATGACTATCTTGCTGTATTGTTTCAATAGCTTGTTGTAACATTTCAACATTTTCTTCTAAATATTCTATTCTGCTTAATAACGCGTTTATACGTTCATCTTTAAACAATTTAGTATACAAAAAAGAAAATACACTAGTTGTAAAAGTATTTATAATAAAGTAGATTAAATATGGTGTTAACATAATCAAAGTTATATATTAAAAATAAAACAAAATAAAAAAACACATTTAAAAAATAAAATTGTTACAAATTAACTTAGCATTTCTAATTGCTCCTCTTCTGTCAATTTAGTATGTCCTGTATACGTATATGCCAACTTATGCTTTAACAAATATTCTGATAAATTTTCGTTATCAAAAAATACATTGGCCAATAATCTACCATATTTATCAAAATCTAAACATTTCACAAATACGATAACCACATTTCTATCTAAAATATCACGAATCTCACGACGTGTCTCACTATGAATCTTACTTCTTGTTACTAATTCTAACAATGTATCTCTAGCCTTTATTGCAAGATTTCTACACTTTTCATTTTTACTTCGCATTTCGCACGTATCAATCCCAGATAAACGAATATGGTATTTATAAAAATTATTAAACATTGGTAAAATAATACTTACACTATCACCGTCGATAATATCAACTAATCTACCTGTAGTATTTAATCCATTTAATGTAAATTCAGGAGTATGAATTGAACACCCCGTAAAATCAACATTTTCATTTTCATTTTCATTTGCATTTGTACCTTGCATAGTTAGTTACAATTACTTATAGTTACCCATTATTTTTACTTTTCCCCTTTTGAGGGCTTTGGCCCTACTTTTTTTAAAAGTAACTAAAGTAACTACTAAATTTCTTTTATAATAAAAATTTTTGAAATATAATCATAAAAATATCTTTTTGAAAAAATCTTGAAAAGTGATTTTTTTTCTGCAATTTTCTCCTCTATATAATCTGTAAAATATTTTGATTTTAAAATTTGGTATAACATAAACATACAATTTTTAGTACCATAAATAACATCAAAAACTTTATTAATATAAAATACATTGTCATCCAATGGATACATTATTTGCAATGTATTTTTCGAATCGAAATATTTTGGATTAAATTGTATTATAATATCTAATTCCAGCGAATTACCTTCATTATCAAATATACATGCCAAATTATTTATCACATTTTCATAGTAAATTTTACTTGGTTTCAATAACCAATTGTCTTCAGTATCAATGCATTTTATAGATTCAGGATATGGAACTATAACAGATGTTTCATCTTTATTTATTACATTTACCGAAGACTTCGATAAAAGGCAAGGTACTAAAGCCATTTTGTATTGTTGTATTAATAATGTCATTTCTTTTAATCTTTTATTTTGACTTTCGTAAAAATATACTAGTATTTTTGGTAATTCGATATGTAAATTTTTATGAGTAAAGGTAATGTAGGTAATATTGTCACTAGACGGCAAGGTACCTTCATTACCTTTACTATAAAAATCATGTAATATTTTACACTGATAATTACCTATTTGATTATTTATATAGATTCTAGATAAAATATGATTGTAAGCTTCAACACTTTGGATAATTTCATTACAATTTTTAATATTTATATTTATTGTTAATGAATGTATATTTTGTATAGAGTATTCTTTTATTATATTTTCCATACTCGTCGTGTACACTTTGTATTTTTTTATATTAAATAAATTTGTACCATTTACTACTAAACCATTATCTTTCATAAAATAAATATCATGATCTTTATCATAATGGAAATTTGTTTCCGATAATATATTTGTTTTTACTAATACTTTTTTTATTAATACAAATGGCTTTTTAAATGGATCTTTAATTTTTAAAGATTGTATTTGATCAATACGATCTGTCCTTGGTTCTATTAAAATAACCAATTGACCTTGTGAATCTAATATATCATCTAAACAACCAGGGATATATCCGTATATTATTTTACAAGATTTACATTTTGAAGAACCTGTCTGATACTTTTCCACATCCAACATACTTCTTATTTTAAGTTTAGATAAAATAAATTAAAAAAAATTATAATATAACTATTAATTAAGTAAAAAACAAATGTCCAATAAAGAGAATTCTTATAAAATACCCAGTATATCATCTTTACAACAAGAAAAATCTATTAAAGAAAAAGGTAAAAATGATATATTTAACATAGTTCTCACAAAAATTATACAAAAAATTACATACACTAATAGACATACAGAACAAACTTATATTATATTTGAAATACCAAAAATGCTTATAGGATATCCTCAATATGACATGAAATCATGTATACTTTTTGTTATGAACCAATTGTCAAACAATGGATATATTGTAGAATTTGTCCAACCTTTCTATTTGTATATAGATTGGGGATGTACAAAACAACAACCAGTCGATTATAAAGGTAACTTAACCACAAAACATAAAGACAAATTACAAATACAAACAAAAGCACTATTATCACAATTCCCAAATACATCACAAATTGAATTTGTATACGAAGATAAACTAAAAGATAAACTAAAAGATAAACTAAAAAATACCAAACGTAAAAAAAAAAGGTAAAAAATAAACTTTACTTTTACAAAAAGTAAAATCAAAAAGTAAATATTTGTTTTTAATTTTTTTACAGGTTTTATATAAGTAACTAAAGTAACTAAGGGTTTTTTGGTTAACCTTTTTTTAAAAGGTTTAGTATATGGAAAAGGAATTTGTAATTATTGATAATTACAATAATAAAAATGGAAACGTAACAGAATTTAAAGAATCTGATGGAAAAATAATAGTAAAACAATTTTCAGGAACTAATACTGAAAATTTTATTATTAAAAAATTTAATGGTAAACGCTTGGAATTTTCTTTTTTTAAACTAAATAATGTCTATTATGTCAATATCAATGGTCATCATATCATTGACTATAAACATTTTATTAACATTCAACACATAACAAAAGTAGAAGAAGATGTCAAAATCAAAAATCACTATATAGGAGAAATTCTCATAAAAGATTGCGATATCGATATTGTACATCGAGCATTAACAATAATGAGTGATTGGATTAAAAGTAAACAAAATGCACTAAATGATATAATGTATTATATTTTTCATTAAAAGGTTAACTACTGTTAAAATCTATAATATATAATTAATGCCATAATTAAAATAACAAATTGAAATGTATACAATGTTTTTTTATAACCTTCTTCATCGTAACCAAACCCGTATAATCTAGGTTTCCCATTTAATTTAAAAAATAAACTTGGTTTTGTAATATAAATTATTATAATCCCACCTACTAAAAAAGGCATCTGTCTTTTAATATTAGATGACAACATATGTAGATTGGCCTATTATATTATTAACAATAAATAAAAAATAACTTTAAAGATTACTTTTAAAAAAAGTAAAATAAATATCAAAAAAGTAAATTTATCAAAAGTGGGGGTTTTTTGGTTAACCTTTAGTTACTTTTAAAAAAAGTAAAATAAATATCAAAAAAGTAAATTTATCAAAAGTGGGGGTTTTTTGGTTAACCTTTAGTTACTTTTAAAAAAAGTAAAATAAATATCAAAAAAGTAAATTTATCAAAAG
>Ga0315283_10000366_pt1:0-22500 | contig 32684 bp, 27 predicted proteins | sample YL17G09_0_MG_FD_204541 | JGI IMG/M metagenome (GOLD analysis project Ga0315283, IMG submission 204541) | Sediment microbial communities from Yellowstone Lake, YNP, Wyoming, USA - YL17G09_0 | ecosystem: Environmental > Aquatic > Freshwater > Lake > Sediment | place: USA: Wyoming...
TTATGTTGCGCGAAAATAATTTGCCGTTAGTTTCAATACCATATAGAATTCAAGCAAGGTTGCGAATTCTGTATTAAATGGTAAAAAGCAAATATCGTGCCGAACGGGATTGGGACAGTCACCTATTTTTAATTTTCCGTTGTTGCCCCTCAAAGTATCTCGACAAATTATACCCCTGTTTTTTATGAAAACAAACGATTTTAGTGTTTTTTTATCCTAAATTTTGTCGTTTCACGAGACTTGTCCGCCATAGCTCATAGCGACGGCGGATGCGTTTCACTCTTCACGAGATACTGCTTATTCAGACCTCAAGTGTCTGAATAAGCACAAATGCGCAAGAAAAAAATTGCGCAAATGTGAAAAATAAGATTTTTTCAAAATTTTTATCTCCAAACCCCGTAACTACTTACGATTTTCGCCCCAAAAATTATTGCTAAAAACTCGTCAATATCGCGCAAGTTTTCAGGTAATACGGAGAGGCGTACGAAAAGGTTAATCGCTGATTACGCCGATTCCACAGAAGTAATTTAGAAAAGTAATCAATAAATCCGCGTAATCTGTGATTAAAAAAGAGGTTCTTATGCAAAAAACTTACCTGCCATTCTATTATCCGGATTTTGTAATGCGAATCTGCCTTTATTTCCTTCTTCGCTACAGAAAAAAGCACTTCGGCATCGCATTTCGAAAAATCAAACTCAACAAAGGCAAATACACCCTCGTTTCCCCCGAAGACTATCCGAATTTGATTCAGGATGACTGGCTCTGTTATGAAGCCAAAAGTAAAAGACATTATGTCGCTCGTATAGAAAAAGGCAGAATCGTATATATGCACAGGCAGATTATGGATGCTCCTAAAGGCTCTATCATTGACCATAGAGACAGGGATGGCCTGAATAACACAAGAGAAAACCTGAGATTGGCAACAATCGCGGAAAACGCCAGAAATCGAAGACCTGTAAATGGTACTTCGAAATACAAAGGCGTTAGCAGGCATCAAAAACATAATAAATGGATGGTTTCTATAACTTATAACCACCAGAGCATATATTTGGGATATTTCGATAATGAGGAAGAGGCGGCGAGGGCCTATGATGAGGCGGCGAAGAAATATCATGGCGAGTTCGCCTCGCTGAATTTTCCATGCGAAAATACTTGCTTGCGAAAACAGGGGTTTTGTTATAAATTATATCTCGGTGTTCTCTGTGAACTCTGTGGCTTAAAAAAAGGGTTATCTCTGTGGCTAACAAAATTATAGATTTTCATACCCACGCGTTCAGCGACGACTTGGCGCCAAAGGCGATGAAGGCGCTTGTCGAGCATCATCCCGAAATACCGTATTTTCTGGACGGCACAATCGGCTCATTATTAAAATCAATGGATGCGGCCGGTATTGAAAAGAGTGTTATTTGTTCTATCGCCACAAAGCCTAAGCAGTATCAGCCGATTTTAGACTGGTCGCAGCAGATTCAATCTGACAGGATTATTCCATTTGCTTCTGTTCACCCTGCTGACCCTGACAGGGACGAGCATATAAAAGAAGTGAAGCGATTGGGCCTTAAAGGCCTGAAAATGCATCCGTATTATCAGGATTTTTATCTCGATGACGATTCGCTGTTTGGATATTACGAGCAGGTCTGCGAAAATGATTTGATATTAGTTATGCATACGGGTTTCGATATTGCCTTTGAATTTATCAGAAGGGCGGACCCTGCGAGGATTTTGAATGTTTTACAGCGATTTCCTCAGCTCAAGCTGATAACTACTCATTTTGGCGCCTGGCAGCAGTGGGACGAGGTCGGGGACCAGCTAATCGGCAGGAATATTTATATGGAGATTTCATTTGCGCTGGATTATCTGCCGGCGGAAAAAGCGAAGGAGCTTTTGGAAAAGCATCCGGCCGATTACATACTTTTCGGCACGGATAGTCCCTGGCGAAAGCAGGAAGAAACACTTAATCTGTTAAATAAGCTTAACTTAGATGACCAAAGAATGGACAAAATCCTCTACGGCAACGCCAAAAGACTGCTTGGCATAAATTAACCATACCTAAACCATTTTTATATATAACTCATTTTTCACTAACAACTTATGAGCGTTTGTGAATATTTTCACAATAAAATAAAAGGCTGTAACTGTCCTGTTTGTTGTTAAATCGTTAAAAATTTTACTAATTATTGTGGTTTTTGGGGGAAGTTTACCGAAAATAGGATAATGAGCTAATGAAAATAGCCTTATCAGTATTGTTAAGGCCGGAAATTAACTTTAATTAGGAGACTTTGGTATGTTGGGAATTCAAGATAAATGGGTTTTGCTTGCTTATATTCTTTGTATTATCAGCACATTGTTATGTGTGTTGTACGGATTTTACAATTGGAACAAAGGCGCCACAGAGGTTCGTCCTGAGGATAAACGATGGGCGGCGGAAGAAGACAAGCCGGATGAAAAGATGTAGGCGAAATTGGGCATATTAAAGATGCGGACGTGTAAATAGAGATATTTATCCTGGAGAATATAAAAATGAATATATTAGCGCAAACGACGATAGATGTATGGACAATGATTTCAGTTGTGGTTTATATGCTTGTGATAGTGTACCTGGGCTGGCTGGGTTACAAACGCACCAAGACCGCAACCGATTATCTTCTGGCGGGCAGAGATGCGCATCCGCTTATTATGGCGATGAGCTACGGAGCGACATTTATATCGACATCGGCGATAGTAGGTTTCGGCGGCGTAGCTGGACTGTTTGGAATGAGCCTTCTTTGGCTCACAATGCTTAATATTTTTATGGGCATATTTATAGCCTTTGTTTTTATCGGCGGACCGACACGCAGAATGGGGCACCGCCTCGACGCTCATACATTCCCGGAACTGTTGGGCAGGAGATTCGACAGTAAATTTATTCAGATTTTCGCGGGCGGAACGATTTTTCTTTTTATGCCTTTGTACGCTGCTGCGGTATTAATCGGCGGCACAAAGTTTTTTGCGACACAATTAGGCGTAGATTACAATATCGCGCTTTTTATTTTCAGCATAATAACCGTAACTTATGTCTTTATGGGCGGCCTTAAAGGCGTTATGTACACCGATGCCGTACAGGGCGGAATAATGTTTGTAGGTATGGGAATACTGCTGGTGTGGACTTATAAATTAGTCGGCGGTATTGTACCGAGCCATCAGTATCTTACGGATATGGCTCCGCTTGTGCCGGGAAAACTCGCGGCGATTGGACATCAGGGCTGGACTGCGATGCCCAAATTCGGCTGGGGCGATACCAAATATAATTTATGGTGGATTGTGGTATCGACGATTGTTATGGGCGTCGGAATCGGCGTGCTTGCCCAGCCTCAGCTTGCTTTAAGATTTATGACTGTCAAGAGCAAAAAAGAACTCAACAGGGCCGTGCCGACCGGCGGCATATTCATTCTGATGATGACAGGTGTTGCGTTTATAGTCGGAGCAGTTTCCAACGTCTATTTCAACCAGCATGGAGCGCCTCTGACAGGCAGAGTGGTAAAGACGCTTGATGAGGCGAAAGGATTTGCTGTTCTGCAGATTATGAAAAAAGACGATACCGGCGGATGGGCCGACGTTGTTGATGCCAAAGGCGCCGCAAAAATGGCGCCGGTAACGCTGATAAAAGCCGACGCTGTCGGCACAAAGACAATTGACGCCAAAGATGTTCCCATTGTGCAGGGCAGGAGCATTTCAGTGGTTTATGCCGGCGGAGACCCGGAACAGATAATTCCGACATATATTACTACCGCGATGCCGAAATGGTTCGGCATAATATTCCTGCTGACACTTCTGTCGGCGGCGATGAGCACACTGTCCAGCCAGTTCCACGCGCTGGGCACCGGCATCGGCAGAGATGTGTTTGTACAGATTACCGGCAAAGAGAAATATACTCTGGGCGTAACGCGAATAGGAATTATCATCGGCTTCATTATTGCGATGCTCTGGAGTTATTACTCACAGCAAAGCTCTATTATCATTGCCAGAGCGACCGCGATATTCTTCGGTTTGTGCGCTTCGGCATTTATGCCGACATTTTTCGGCGGACTGTTTTTTAAGCGTATGACCAAGGCAGGCGCCATTTGTTCGATGATTGTCGGCTTTGCCATAACGACTTTCTGGCTGCTTTTTGTCAAGGCGCAGGAAGCCGGTGCAGTCGGCCTTGTTCAGAAACTTACAGGCGGCAAAGACAGTATCCTGGCAGACAAGCCAAACTGGCCTGTGGTTGACCAACTTATCATTGCTTTGCCGATTTCTATATTAGTAGCTGTTGTTGTGTCGTTAATGACAAAACCGCCGTCAAAGGAACATCTTCATAAGTGCTTTGGCTAAAATTAGTTACAAGATTTTCGCCCTATAATAAAATTGTTAAAAATTTATTAAAATTTGTTGAAATATTTTCAGGATTGCGTAATATTATTACCAGTTTGGCATAACGTAAAAAGAGTATCAACTAATCGTTTTTTAGGGAGAAAGAAATGAAACGCGTATGGAAACTGTTGGCGATTTTTATGTTTACCGTGGCGTTGCTCGCTCAATACAGTATCGCAGCAGAGCCGCAACCTGCCGCGACCACACCGACCACAGCACCCGCTGCCGGCACTGCTCCTAATAAAAGCATCGAGGATTCGAGGGACTGGTTCCACAATCCGACTTCATGGCTTGAGATGGGCGCTGATTTGAGAATGCGCTGGACATACGGCTGGAACCTCGACACGATGAATGATGACGCAACAAATCGAGACACCGGCTGGAACTGGTATCAGAATCGTATGAGATGGTCGCTGAAGTTCAAACTTAATGACGATATAGATTTTAATCTCAGGTATGCATGGGAATTCAGAGTTTGGGATGTGCCGGAACGCAAAAACGGTGATGGGTCTCCTGCAGAACGTAGAATCCATGGAACTGATTATAGTGAAATTGTATGGGACCAGTTCAATCTGACCGTGAGAAACCTCTTCGATGCTCCGCTGACAATGGTTGCCGGCAGACAGGATATCGGGTTTGGCGAAAGATGGCTTGTATGCGATGCTACTCCGCTTGACGCGGCAAGGACCGCTTACTTTGATGCTCTGCGATTCACATATGCGATACCCGACAAGGATAAAACAACGTTAGATTTGATTTACATTGAGAACCGCGCTGCTGAGAACTCGTATCTGAAACCAATCAATGACCGCCGTAGATATGGAACAGAACAGGACGAACGAGCCTTAATAGTTTATTACACGGACAAGTCAAGGCCGAGTATGAATCTTGAAGCATACTTTATCTTTAAGAATGATAATCCTGTTGATCATTTTCCGATAGTTGCTGCGTCGGGCTATGATGCAGTGCCTTCATATTGGAGCAAGAAGGCCAGGATATATACCTTCGGCGGCGCTTTATCCGGCGCAATTGGCCAGAGTGAACATTGGAAATACAGGGCTGAAGCCGCTATTCAGACAGGAAAGAAACAGGGTATATCTCAGGATACTTATAATACCGTTCTTGGTATGAAAAATTTGATGGCGTTTGGTACTGTTGACAAGATAGAATATAACTTCAATGATGCCAAGAAAAATAAGCTTCGCGGCACTTTCGAATACCTCTCCGGCGATAATCCTGGCGATGGCAAGAACACAGCATTTGACCCGCTCTGGGGCGAATGGCCGCGAATTAGCGAAATCATTACCTATTCGTATAATCTCGAAAGTCAGGTAGGCGAAGCCACAAATCTCTGGAGACTTGGAGCCGGACACAGTATTCAGTTAACAGAAAAGATGTCGATGGATACGGATTTAAATATGATATGGGCGAATGAAAATACCGAGAAAAACAGGCCGCACGCCGCTATTGGGTTCTCTGACGGCGGCAAGTATAGAGGCACGCTTGGTACCTGGCTTCTCAATTATGCCTTCACGAAAAACCTTAAAGGACATATTTTACTCGAGTACTTCCAGCCGGGAAATTATTATGCAGGTGGAAACAGGGACCATGCATACTTTGCAAGGGTAAATCTCGACTATACCTTCTAAACACTGACTGACGCAGACTTAAAACACGGACTAACACTGACAAGCCCGGCTAAATAGCCGGGCTTTTTTTGTTGAAAAGTTTGCCACAAATGGTATATTGGATTTTCCATTTTTTATCAGGGGACTTGCTATGATTTGGAACGAAAAGTTTGAATGTATGGTGCCTGCAGAGCTTAAACAGGTGCAGTCGGAAAGACTTAAAAAGCTTACCGCCTATGTCTATAAAAACTGTAAGGTTTATAAAGACAAACTCGACAAGGCAGGGGTCAAGCCCGATAAAATAAACTCCATCGACGACATAAAAAGACTGCCGTTCACTACCAAAATTGATATGCGGGACAATTATCCTTATGGGCTGTTTTGCACAGACCAGAAGGAAGTTAAGGAAATTCACGTTTCCAGCGGCACGACAGGCAATCCGACACTGGTTGGTTATACCAAAGACGATTTAAAATTATGGTCGGAAGTGATGGCTCGCTGCCTGGCCTGCGCCGGAGCAGAGCCCGGCGACACTGTTCAAAATGCCTATGGTTACGGATTATTCACCGGCGGCCTCGGCGTTCATTATGGCGGACTTGAGATGGGATTGAGAATTATTCCGATGTCCTCCGGTCAGACAGCCAGACAATTAAAAATTATGCAGGACTTCAAGCCGAAGATAATTACCTGCACGCCGAGCTATGCACTTTATATGGCGGAAGAAGCCAAAGATATGGGCATCGACCCCAAAAATGGAAACTGGAAAATCGGCGTATTCGGCGCTGAACCCTGGACTGAAAAAATGCGGGGCGAAATCGAAGCTGTCTGGAATATGCTCGCTACCGATATTTACGGCCTTTCGGAAATAATAGGACCCGGCGTCGCGCAGGAGTGCCCTCATAAGAATGGCCTGCATATTTTCAGCGATGTATTTTACCCTGAGATTATCGACCCTGACAGCGGGGAAGCTGTTGCCCAGGGGCAGGACGGAGAATTAGTTATCACGACGCTCACAAAGCAGGCCATTCCGCTGATTAGATACCGCACGCGCGATATTGTCAGTATCAATTATGAAAAATGCAAATGCGGCAGGACAAGTCCTCGAATCAGCAAAATCAAGGGCAGAACAGATGATATGATTGTCGTTCGCGGCATAAACGTATTTCCATCGCAGATTGAACACGTTCTGCTCGGCATCGAGGGCACAGAGCCGCATTATCAGATTATCGTCGACAGGCAGCAGCACCAGCTCGATGAGGTTGAAGTGCTTGTCGAGGTCAACAGCAAGATGTTCAGCGATGAAGTTAAGCAGCTCGAAGAGCTTAAGCGGAAAATCAAAAAGGAAATCAGCGCTGTATTGTCTATCAGCGCCAAGGTTACGCTTGTTGAGCCCAAAACTATCGAAAGAAGTATGGGCAAAGCGAAAAGAGTTGTCGATAAACGTCAAATGTAAGGATACATAATATGAAGATAAAACAGATTTCTATATTTCTGGAAAACCGCAAAGGCAGACTTTACGATGTCTGCTCGCTGCTGGGCAAAAACGATATCAACATCCGTGCGCTCAATGTCGCGGAAACGGAATCTTTCGGCATTCTTAGAATCGTGGTAAACAAACCTGACGTCGCGGTAAAAGTTTTGAAAGATGCCGGTATTGTGGCCAAAATTACGGATGTTATCGCTGTCGAGGTTGAAGACAGGCCGGGCGGTCTTGCCGATATTTTAAAGGCGCTGGCGGATGAGGATGTCAATATTGAATATATGTACGGCTTTGTCGAGAAGTCATCCGATAAGGCTCTTATGGTCTTTCGTTTCGATGATGTCGATAAGGCCGCGAAAGTGCTGAAAAAACACAATATAAAAATTGTTACCGAGCAGGGAGTCAGGGAGCTTTAAATAATGGAAATCAAATACTGGAACAAAGAGGTTGAAACCGCTGACCGTCAAAAGATTGGGCAGATTCAATTACAAAGGCTCAAAAATATAATAGCTTCGGCTTTGAAGACGCCGTTTTATTCAAGACGGCTTCCGTCTGTCGGGATAAAATCGCCTGACGATGTCAGGAGCCTCGATGATTTGCACAGGATTCCGTTTACAATGAAAGACGACCTTCGCCAGAATTATCCAAAAGGTCTTCTTTCCGTTGACACTGCCGAAGTGGTCAGGATACACACCTCAAGCGGCACGACGGGGATTCCGACCGTAATATATCTTTCGGCAAAGGACCTCGATGCCGCTACGGACATAATGGCAAGAAGTATAACTGCCACCGGAGCCGACAGGACTGATATTCTGCAGAATATGATGAGCTACGGTTTGTTTACCGGCGGATTGGTTATGCATTACGGAGCGGAGCGAGTCGGCCTGATGGTTATTCCAGCCGCCGGCGGCAATACCAAAAGACAAGTCCAGTTAATGAAGGATTTCCGCACAACCGTTTTGCACATAACGCCCAGTTACCTGCTGCACATTCATTCGAAACTTGCTGAGTGCGGTGTCGCGGTCAGCGATTTGGCTTTGAAGAAAGCTTTTATCGGCGCCGAGCCTCATTCGGAAAATGCGCGGAAGAAAATCGAAGAGCTTTACAAAATTGACGCGTATAATTCTTACGGCCTTAGCGAAATGAACGGGCCGGGCGTGGCCTTCGAATGTGTTTATAAAAATGATTTACATCTGTGGGAAGATGCCTATATAGCCGAAATAATCAATCCCAAAACCGGCGAGCTTCTTCCCGACGGTCAGGAAGGCGAACTGGTGCTTACGAATCTTATTCGCAATGCTATGCCTCTTATACGCTATCGAACACGGGACCTTGCCTTTCTGCATACCGAGCCTTGTCCGTGCAAAAGAACGCATAGAAGGCTTTCGCGAATCCTCGGCAGAAGCGACGATATGCTGATAATCAACGGCGTCAATGTCTTCCCGTCTCAGATTGAGGAGGTTATAATGAAAATTCCTGAGGTGGGCACTAATTATCAGATATATGTTGAAAAGCATGGCGAGCTTGACAGATTAGTTGTAAAAGTGGAACTGTATTCCAAGATGTTTATGGGCGAGGCGAAACAAATTGACAATCTGAAGAATAAGATTGCCGAAGAATTGAAAGCCTCGATAACGATAAAGCCTGCGATAGAACTGCACGAACCGGGCGTTCTGCCTGCGTTTGAAGGTAAAGCCGTTCGTGTAGTCGATACCCGTCCAAAATTGTAAAGGAGTTACAAATGACAAAACAGCTTCATATATTTGTCGAAAACAAGCCTGGCAGATTAAAGGCCATTACCGAAAATCTTCAGAAAAGCGGAATAAATATTCGAGCCTTTGCCATTCAGGACAGGGGCGATTACGGCCTGATGAAGCTTATAGTGGATAATCCCGAGCAGGCGCATCTGTCGCTTGCCGATATGGGTTGTGCCTGTGCGCTGAAGGATGTCCTGGCGATATCCGTTCCCGACCGGCCGGGCAATCTTCACAGGCTTTTGACTGCGCTTGTTACAGGCGGGATTAATATCATCGACGCTCACGGTTTTGTCCTTCAGCCGAACCGGCAGGGCATTTGCATTCTCGAAATTGAGAACCTGGCACAGACAAATGCCGAACAGGTGGTCAAAAACGCAGGTTTTGACGTCCTCGATGGCGACCAGCTTTACAACCTTTAGGATACCCTTTAATATTCTTGCAAAAATGCCTTCCGGATTGTAGAGTAATCAGGAAATTTCAAGGGATTATTTGTATCCTGAAAGCATCAGGGCTCGTAGCTCAGTCTGGTAGAGCAGTGGACTCATAATCCATTGGTCCAAGGTTCGAATCCTTGCGGGCCCAGTAGATAAATGATTTTGGGGAATAGTGTAACGGTAGCACGAGTGGCTCTGAACCATTTAGTCAAGGTTCGAATCCTTGTTCCCCAGTTTTTTCGCTTTCAGCGAAAAAACTGAGCCCCGATAAATCGGGGCGGTCAACTTTCTCCTTAAGGAGTCCCAAGGACTACTGTTCAGCCATCAGTTTCAAGCCTGTTATCAGGTTTTTTGTTTTGTAATTTCCCCTTGCCCTTGCCGCCGTTTTATTGTATCATCTGCCTTTTCAGGCAGTTAAAGGCATTTTGTCATTCTATTGTCAGGAGTTTTATTGTGGCCGATATCAATGAGATTCGTAACGTAGTGCTTCTTGGACACGGCGGGGCAGGCAAAACAAGCATCGCCGAATCAATTCTTCATAAGACCGGTAAAACAAACAGGTTAGGGTCTGTCGAAGAGAAGAATACAGTTTCCGATTTTGACGATGAGGAAAAGGAGCGGGGCCATTCGATTCACTCGGCGATTATGCATACCAGCCACAACGGCAAAATAATAAACCTTATAGACACTCCCGGCTATCCTGATTTTATCGGCGCAGCATTGACTTCAATTCCTGCCGCCGACTGCTGTGCGATAGTTATAAATGCTTCCGCCGGCATTGAAAATAATACTCGAAAACTTTTTCAGGCCGTCGCGGAGGCTGAAAAAGCGAGAATAATAATCATCAACAAACTCGATTCTGAAACCGCCGACATTCCTGAACTGCTCAAGATTATTCAGCAGACTTTCGGCACGCAGTGCAGATGCGCCAATCTTCCCGCAGCCGACAAGGCATCTGTTATCGACTGCCTGGCAAACAGTACCGGCAGTTCGCCCGTTATGGATGTCGCGCAGGCTCATACCGAGCTTATCGAAAGCGCGATTGAAGCCGACGACAAACTTATGGAAGCGTATCTCGGCGGCGAACAGATATCGCAGGATAAAATTGCCGTTGTTTTCGCCAAGGCCATTGCCCAGGGCAAAATTATTCCTGTTATTTTCACCAATGCACGAAAAGAAATCGGCATAACCGAGTTTCTGGATTTGATAACTAATTATGCTCCTTCGCCGACGCAGGTAAAACCGACAAAGCTTACCGATGGCGAGAAGGTAACCGAGCTTAAGGCTGACGCGGCAGGCCCGTTGGCAGGACTTGTTTTCAGAGTTGGTCTCGACCCGCGTTCGAATATGAAATACGCGACGATGAGAATATTCAGCGGAACATTAAAAAGCGATACCGCGATGTTAAGAGGCACTGACAGGAAAGCCATTCGGCCCGGCCATGTCCTCAAAAATCAGGGCGCTGAAATCAGCGAAGTTCCGGCCGGTGCCGCGGGCGATATTGTGACGCTGGCAAAGCTCGAAGAACTCCAAATCGGCGACCTTATCCACGACGGCAAAGTATCAGGACATTTTGAAATGCCTAAAGTGCCGGCGCCGATGTTCAGCCTTGCCCTGGAGCCGACATCGAAAGGCGATGAGGGAAAATTAGGCACAGCTATGGAAAAGCTTACCGAAGAAGACGTTTGCTTCAAGGTCAGCCGCGACCATCAGACACACGAGCTTGTTATAAGCGGCTTGGGCGATTTGCATCTGCGTGTAATGCTTTCCAAAATGGAAAAGCGGTTTAAACTTTCAGTTACAACCAAAAAGCCGAAAATTCCATATCGTGAGACAATTACAGGAAAGGCCGAAGGCCATTATCGCCATAAAAAGCAGACCGGAGGTGCAGGACAGTTTGGTGAAGTTTATCTTAATGTCGAACCTGCTCCTCGCGGTTCGGAACCGACTCTGCAATTTTCCTGGGATATTTTCGGCGGGTCTATTCCCGGTCAGTTTGAGGCCCCGATTACCAAGGGCATCCAGGAAGTTATGGAAACCGGCGCAGTTGCCGGCTTCCCGATGAAAGATGTAAAAGTATCCATAACCGATGGGAAGCACCATCCGGTTGACTCGAAAGAAGTGGCGTTCCGCGCAGCAGGCAAAGGCGCGTTTATCGACGCCATCCAAAAGGCAAAACCATGCCTCCTTGAGCCGATAGTCAATATTGAAATTACAGTTCCGGCCGATTTTGTCGGCGGCATCGCAGGCGACCTGTCCAGCCGAAGAGGCAGAGTACAGGGTCAGGATATGCTTGCGGGCAATATGATGGTGATTAAGGCTCAGGTGCCTTTGTCTGAAGTTGCAAGTTACGACAGCCAGCTCAAGAGCGTTACCGGCGGTCAGGGCAGCTACTCAATGACATTGAGCCATTATGAAGTTGTTCCGCCGAACGTTCAGCAGCAGGTCATCGCACAGTACGCAAAACAGAAACAGGCTGAAGCAGAATAAAAATTGCTTTTGTTTTTTTTGAAAATATTTAACCCCCGATTCTGTCGGGGGTTTTTTTATTTGTTCTTTAGCGATTCGATTGTCACTTTTCGCAAAACATCCATCGGACAATCTTTGTGCGTGAACAGTTTGAATTGCTCGGCGGCCTGACCAATGAACATTTCAGAGCCCATTACAGTTTTCGCGCCGGCCTGTTTGGCTTGCCGTAACAGCAGTGTTTCCACGGGGTTATAAACCGTATCAAAAACAACCATTGAAGGTTTAATGTATTCTTTCGGCATAGGGCTGGCGTCGATTTCAGGATACATTCCGATACTCGTACAGTTGATAATGATTTGTGCCTGGGTGTTTTTAATTTCGTCAAGGCCTGCCCAGTGGCACTCGAACTCCGAAGCAAGTTCCTGCGCCTTCGATATTGTGCGGTTGTATATGGTAACTTTTGCGCCGACATCAACTAATCCGGCGATGATTGCCCTTGCCGCGCCGCCTGCTCCGAGAACGGCAACAGTTTTATTGTGCAGTTGTTTTTTGGTTATTCCCATCGCATTTGTCAAAGCGCCCATCGCGCCGGCGTAATCGGTATTGAATCCGATAATTCTTTCGTTGATTCCTATTACCAGTGTATTGACCGCGCCGATTTGTATCGCCACCGGTTCGATATATTCTCCTTTTTTCTGCGCGTATTGCAGGGCGTTGACCTTGTGCGGAATCGTTACGCTGAATCCCCCGAAGTCCAGCCACTTTCGCAGGGTTATATTGTCGAGAAATTCGTCAAATTCCACACGTCCGCCTTTTACGAGCAGCGGCAGATAGACGCAGTTCAATTTTTCCGCATCGAAGCAGCCGTTTAAAACCGCAGGACTTATCGAATGTCCGACCGGGTCTGCTATAACGCCGAATAGTTCAGTTTTATTATCAATAGTATCGAAGCGATACAGTTTTTTCATTTTCTCTATCGTTAATTGACCTGATGCCGTCGCAGATTCATCTTCAATACTTGCAAACGTCAGAAAAGCATCTAATTTTTTGGCAATAATTCTGCTTATTATCCCGGCAGGCCCCATACATATCGCGATTGCCTTGCTGCCGTACTTTTTCAGAATATCGAACGCCGCGAAACAATCGTTTATATGGTTGGCCTGGTATGCGGTTTTGGCGATTGCCGCCGGAAATGCCGCAAACATCCGTTCATAAATACTGTCTAAATTTTCAAAAGGCCCTTTAAAATTATGTGCCGACAGAATTAGTTTTGTCTTTTTGTTTTCCGACAGTGCTTTTTTAATATCGTCGCCGAAATCTTTTTTTGTAAAATTTGTATATTCGCAGTCTATCAATTCAGCGTCAAGTTTGATTGCTTCGAGAAGTATTTGTTTGCCAAGCAGGGGGGAAAGATTATTCATTCCGCCTTCGGCGGCATCTCTGCAGGTAACGATGATTGGCAGAGTGGTTTGTTTTGCCGCGGCGATTAACTCTTTTAATTTATTTACATCGAGCGAGTCGATATAATCTGTGCGAAGTTCGAGCATTTCGGCTCCGGCCTTTACGGCTGAGCTAATCTGCTCTTTACAGCTTTTTAAGTCTTTACCTGATATTGGAACGGTAAGATAAGTCATAATAGCTCACAACTTTTATTCAAGCTGCTGGTTTATTCTATCCATCACGATATTTATAGCTGTCAGATATGCTTTTGCGATTGCTTCGAGCATATCGATTGAGCAGGCGGTGGTTCTTACCTGTCTGTTATGGTATTCGACGGTTATATTTGCTTGGCCGAGTGAATTTGCTCCGCCGATGATAGTATGAAATTCGAGGTCTTTGAGAAATACGTGAATTTGTGCAGCTTCTGCGATAGCCGAGCATATTGCGTCTGTCGAACTGTACCCTCCTGCTTCGGAAGTAATTTTTTGTCCGTCCGGCGAATTTAATACTATCGCTGCCGCCGGCAGAACGTTTGGCCCGATAGTGGTCTTAAGCGATATAAGGTCCCAGCCGATTGGGGGCTGGATATGGATTTCTTCCGCGATAGCCGCGATTTCCTCGGCGAATATCCTTGCCTTCAATTCATAGAGGTCGTAAATCCGCTGGTAAATCTCGTCGAACTGTTTTGGTGAAAATTCCTTGCCCATCGCCGCCAGCTGTGCGTGTACGATTTCCGGGATTGGCGGGCTGCCGCCGTCGAACAGCGGATTGTCTGGGTTTTGCAGAGTCATAAAAATAATTTATCAGAAAAAATCTGCGATTGCGACTAAAAACTCCTTTTTTTATCATCCTTAAATTTCTTGCTCAACCTGCCGGTTAGGCTTAGAATAAGCCCTTATTTACTATTCGGCAGGGCATTGAAATGCAGATTATAGATAAACTTGATAAGATTGGCAACAGGCTCAAAAACTGTTGTCTTACGATAGGCAATTTTGACGGTTTCCATCTCGGCCATCAGGAGATAATACGCACCGCTCGGCAGACCGCCCGGAATTTGGGCGATTGTCCCGTTGTCGTGATGACCTTTGACCCCCATCCTGCCGCCATTCTTCGTCCGGAGCAGTTACTGCGTGTTTTAACGCCTCTGCCGTTAAAAACCGCCTTGCTCGAAGAAGCCGGAGTTGATTATCTGGTCGTTTTAAAAGACAGCTATCAGATGCTGACGCTTTCGCCGCAGGATTTTATCGAAAAATTTTTGATGAAGACCATTTCGCCAAAGGCTGTCGTCGAAGGCGATGATTTCCATTTCGGTTATGGCCGCAGCGGCGATTCCAAAATTCTTACCCAGCTCGGAAAAACCTATGGCTTTGATGTTATTATCGTTGGGCCGCAGCAGTTGGTTATTGGAAATGAATCGACCAGGGTCTCAAGCACAATGATTCGTCATCTGCTCCATAGAGGCGATGTCGCTGACGCTGCCAGAGCTCTCGGCAGGGTCTATCGTCTTATGGGAAAGGTTGTCAAAGGCCGCGGCAAGGGCGCAGAGCTTGGCTATCCGACCGCCAACATCGAGCCGCACGACCAGATTCTGCCTGTTGACGGCGTTTATGCCGGTTTTGTTTCTGTTGCCGACAACGTTGAGAAGCTTTGTGTTTTGAATCAGAAAATTCCTGCCGTTTTCAGTCTCGGCAGGGCAAAGACATTTATTTCAGACCATCCTTTACTGATTGAGGCTCATATTCTTGATGACAGTGCCGGCGATTTATACGGCAAATTCCTGGCGATGGACTTTATTGATTTTATCCGTACTCAGCAGAGGTTTAAATCGCCGGAAAAACTGAAGGAGCAAATCGCAAAAGACTGCGAAAAAGCGGGAAAACTAACAGAGCCTGGAGCGAAAGCGACAGGAGGAAACTAACAGAGCCTGGAGCGAAAGCGACAGGAGGAAACGATGGATTGCCCATTGGCATATTTGATAACTTTTACGACTTACGGTACGTGGCTGCATGGTGATAAACGAGGCAGCGTTGACAGAAATCACAATGAATATGGAAGTGATTTTTTGCCGGAGAAAGAGGTATTTGAGCAGCAGGATTGTAAACTTTTGAAAAATGATGGAGTTTTGCTTGACGAAAAATGTAGAAATATCGTATTAAATGCGATACTTAGCCAATGTGATTTTAGAAACTGGTTTGCTTATGCAGTACATGTGCGAAGCAACCATATCCATATTGTTGTTTCGGCTTTGGAGAAACCTGAAAAAATAATGACCGTATTGAAGTCTTATTCAACAAGAGAATTACGCGCCGCAGGTGTTAACAGGTCAAGATTTTGGACAACACATGGGAGTACGAGATATTTGTGGACGAAAGAAAAGATTGACGCAGCGACAAAATATGTCAGAGATGGACAAGGCAGAATGATGGCTTATGGTTGTACGAAAAAAACAGAGCCTGGAGCGAAAGCGACAGGAGGAACTCTCCCTGCGCTATCGCTTGGGCTCTGATGAGTTGCTAAATGTTAATTTTACCTGAAGGGGTTACATGTTCGAAAAACAGAAAGGAGAAAAGTGAAACGCACTTACTGGATAAAACAGAATCGCAGGCAGGGCGGATATGCAATGCTGCTCGGACTTTTTATCGTCCTGTTTATCGGCGTTATTTATTATTATAAATCCTTTATAGGCCCTGGACTGGACATAACCACCGGCGAAAAACTGAAAAATCCGCCATGGAAGCAATGGTATAATGTCCGAAAGAATATGGCTCGCAGCGGTTTGGGAAAACCCACAGCCGATAATCCTGAAATTAACGAGCCGATGGGATTAGTTGCGACACTTTTCGAGGGTAAGGACGAAAGAGGGACAATTAGCTTAATGTTCGACCCTAATTATACCATTGAAGGAGGTTGGGGCGGCACGTATTCTGTGGGGCCGAACAAAGCCAAAGAATACGACCTTGGATTCTGCAAAATCAGGGGGTATTTAGTGCCCAATGAAGCCTGTTTAAATGTAAAGTCTCAGCATAATCCCGGCGAAGTCTATTTTATTGCGACAGGTGTGTTTATAATGGTTGAGTACAATAACGAAAAAGGTAAAGGTACGGCGATTAAACTCTCAGGCGATATCTACGTGACCGGCTGGCTTGCACCGGATTATACGATTAACCGGGCACAGGCTTTTATTACGTCGGACCAGAAGCATTTTAAATTATGTACTTTCTCAGGAAAAGCCGAAAAATTTGAAGCCAGAGGGCTCGAATTACTTATGAAAAAATTAAAGGGAAACTAATTTCAAGGATAAAAGGATTAAAATGTCAACAACTGATGATTTTAAAAAAGCGATTAATTTACTTAAAAAATCTAAAAGCTGGCTCGTAACTTCGCATACCCGTCCTGACGGCGATGCGGTCGGCAGTATGAAGGCTGTCTGTGAAATCGCCAAACAATTGGGGAAAAGCGCACAGCCTATTTTGCTTTCGCCGCTGGCGCAATGGTATGAGTTTATCTTTGATGCGCCGGTTCCGGTGCTCGGAAACGATGTGAAATTCGACCAGCTCGAGGCCGGCTCATTCGGCAAATTTGACCTTGTGGTAATTGTCGATACCAACAGTTACGTTCAGCTTACCGAATTTGACAAATGGCTCAGGACCTCAAAAATCCCTGTGCTTGTTATCGACCATCATCTTACAGGCGATGGTATTGGTACTGTCGAAGTTATCGATTCGACAGCGGCAGCCACCGGCGAAATTATCTTTGAACTGTTCAAATCCGCCGGCTGGGAAATCACTCCTGCCATTGCCGAGGCTCTATATATCGCCATTTCGACCGATACCGGCTGGTTCAGATTCGACAATACCGACAGCAGGGTGATGCGAAATGCTTCATCGCTTATCGAGCTTGGAGCCAGGCCGTCTGTCGTTTATCACAAAATTTATCAGAATTATTCGCCCGCAAGGCTCAAGCTCCTTGGCAAAATGCTCGAAAATCTTGAGCTTTATCACGACGGCAAAATCGCCCTGCAGTATATTATGCGCAGCGATTTTGACTCAACCGGCGCAAAGGGTACGGATACTGAGGAATTCGTCAATGAATGTCAGCGTGTCAGTTCCGTCGAAGCTGTGGCGTTGTTTGTAGAGCTGAAGGACGGCGGTTTCCGCTGTTCGCTGCGGAGTAACGGCAAAGTGGACGTGCGGAAGATTGCCGCCGAGCTTGGCGGCGGCGGCCACAAAGTCGCCGCAGGCGTTAATCTCAAAGGCTCGCTTGCCCAGGTAAAAAAACTTATCCTCGACAGGTTCGAGAGAGAATTAAAAAAAGATGAAACTGTTTAATTGATAAGCAGCCGTCCGCCTTTTCTGTGAGTTCCGGCAATCGCCAGTATCCTTTTGCTCATTTTCTTTTTTTACAGTGTAAATCAGCGTTAATCAGTGTCTTTTTATTTTTTATTCCGCACCGCTTCCTTAATTCTCTGGATATGTCCGCGTCCGAGAGCTTTGACTTCGCAACCCAGTTCGAAATACCGTTTGATATTGTCATCGCTGAGAATTCCGAAGCAGTCAATCACTGCCAGCGGTCCGCCTGCCCATTTAACAATATCATCAGGATTCAATTTCAGATATGGCTCATGCGGCACTGCAAGAATTACTACTTCGGCGCCTTTAAGAGCTTTTTGCAGGTCGCTTTGAACACGAATGTCCTGAAGATTAGTCTGATTGCGGAAGAATCGCGCCCATGAATGTCCCACAGCCGGGTAAGTGTCCTGCTGTTCGAGTTCGTACCAGTGTTCGAGATATGGGTCGTGTACGGACATTTCCGCGCCCATCTCAGTTAATTTTCGCGTAACGATTTCTGAACCGCTGTATCTTGTATCAGCGACATCCTGCCGATAACTGGCTCCGCAAAGCAGGACTTTAGCGCCGGCAATGTACTTGCCCATATTCCGCAAAGCGTCCCGCGTCAGAGTCGCGACATGCAGGCCTCTTGTATCATTAATGTCAATAGCCATCGTTGACATTTTGAAGATATCATCTTCAAAACCGAGAATGTGTTTATATGCCCAATAGCCCAGTCCGCCGTCTTTCGGCAGGCAATATCCGCCGATGCCGGGGCCGGGGAATATCATATTGTTATGAGTAGGCCGCATTTTGATGGCCTTAATAACCTTAATCAGGTCAACGCCGTTGCGTTCGGAAAAAATCGACCATTCATTTAGAAACGCAAGGATAGTTGCGCGGTAGGAATTTTCGACAATCTTGGTAGTTTCAGATTCAATTGGCCTGTCCATAACCGTCAGAGGAAATTCTTCGGTATTGAGCACTTCGCGCAGGAATTTTTCAACTCTGCTGCGAGCTTCCGCATTGCAGCCTGAACAGACTCGCCAGAAGTCGCGGATTGAAGCGACGTATTGTTTGCCGGGCATAACGCGCTCAAAGCTGTGAGCAAGCAGCGGCTCGGTTTTGATGCCGCGAGCCTGGAATGCTTTTTTCATTATCGGCCAGGCGACGAATTCCGTTGTGCCGGGCGCTACAGTTGTCTCAATCAATGTAAGACAATTTGGCTGAATTCTCTGACCGATGGTTTTCATCGTGGCTTCCAGCGCTGCCATATCGGTTGAACCTGTATGGAGATTGCCTAATTCTTTCTTTAAATAATCGCATTGAACATCGATAACAACACAATCAGCCAGTTCGAGGCAGTCGCTGTTATATGTTCCGATTAGTGTTTTTTTGTCTTTAACGCATCGTGAAATCATCGGGTCAACTTCGGGGTCCTCGGCCTTGACGGGCGATTCTCCCTTGTTGAGCATTGGAATCTTCCAGTAGCTGCGGGGGCTTGGCCGCTGGCAGCCGATTACGAATTTTGACGGCTTTCCGGTCTTTTTATCGACGGTATCTGCTATGATGGCCGCCATTACAGCACCGACAAAACCTACTCCCATAACAACGACGACTTCCTTGCCTTCCTTTCGGGCCGTCTCGGCAAGTTTACGGACACGCTGCAGTTCGGCTGCGTAGTCTCCGGGCTGTGGGATTGGGAATTTTTCTCCGGCTGGATTTATTGAATACTCTACCATTGGCTTAAACCTCCTTATTGGTTAAAAAGTAAAAGTCGGGGTATTATACACAAATCAGGAGACAAAAAAAAGCGAAAAATTAAGGGTATCCTTAAGGGTTATAAACCGGCAAGATAGCGGGAAATTATCTTCCTGATTGATTTGAAAGCGATTTTTTTCATAGGAATTTTATCAGGTGCGATAAATATGATGGACTGAGCGTCATCTTTTGCTTTGGCCTTTGAAATATTCTTTACTTTACAGATAAAACCCAGGTCAATAGTTGAATATGTTACTTGTTTGTATTTATAAATATTGGCGGCTGAACAGAAGTATTTGACAGAAGCAGTTTTTAAGCACAGTTCTTCTTTTATTTCCCGTTTTACAGCTTCCTCCGCCGATTCACCATGGTCGGAAAACCCGCCGGGCAGGTCTAACATTCCTTTTTTGGGTTCCTGTGCCCGTTCGACAAAAAGAATTTGGCCTTTATTGTTTGTGATAATCGCAGCGACGGCAGCGGCGTTATTGTGGTAGTATTCGAATCGGCATTTGCCGCATACGAGTTTATTGCTTTTCACGAAATGCAAAGCGGCCGTCCCGCATTTAGGACAGTATTTGAAAAGCCGCCGGTTATTATTGATAATGCCCATTGGGATAATGTTAAACGCAGCAGCGGACTGTGTCAAAAAAATTAATGACAGGTTTCAGAGCCTGAAGCGAAAGCGACAGGAGAATATTACGATTTGTTTAGCCGTCGTCAAAGACCCCTTCGGGGCCGGAACGGCGACGCAGCGTTTTTACCATACCAGGCGTTTAATCAGCAGAACCGGCAGGGCGAGAAAGACAAACAGTATCAGCATCGCCGGCAGTACTATTGGAAGGGCGATTAATCCTAAAAGCACCATCAGCATGCAGATAAAAACACCGGCAGGGAGCAGAAGCAGCATAGCTATCGGCAGAAAAATCAGGGAAACCGCTATTCTCAGTGCGAAAAAGAGGATTTTAACAAACACCGCCATAAACAGCAGGGCGGCTGAAACTATGATAAACATCATTATTGTCAGCATAATATTTATCCTGTAAATTATTTATTATATATAAATATAATCCGCATTTTTATTATGTCAAACCAAAATTTCTGCATCGGTTAATTCTTACCGCCGTCAAGCAATTTCGCCGCTTTGTCGTAATTCCATTCGTCGATAAGTCCTTCGTTTCGCAGAAAATCGAGAAAGTTTCTTTCTTGCTTATTTTCGCCCTGATATCGCTTTATTCTTTCGGATAATGACATAACGAATTTCTCCACTTCTTTTTTATTTGGTTTATTTGCCCATATTGGTAAATAATTGCCTTGACCTTGAAATAACCAAATATTTGTCCATTGAGTAGAAATTTTCCTTGTAACATATGCAGTAAAAAGAATACATATAATCCCCACAACCTCACATCCTTGAGCACTCATCTTATCCGTTGATGTAATAGCTACCGTTATCATTAGGATGCTCATCAGCAAAGTGATTGCCAATAACAAAAACCATCCAACAGGAATATTTTGGTATCTTGATGGCTTAGGGTTCAGGTCTCTTAATGGGATGGTGAACTTATTTAAGGAAAATACCCATTTGCCGCTATATTCAAGCCCGTCACCAATAATAGTAAATGTGTGTTTGCCGCGGAAAAGTTTCTTTTGTTCTAAGATTAATTCTTCATCAGGATTTATAATTGGCATAATTAGGCTCCTTGTTACTGATAATTGTACCTCAAAATTAATAAAATATCAATATTTTAATAAGTCGCAAAGTCCTAATTCGATGTTGGACATTAAGCGTTCGATGTTCGACGTTAAATTTCAATATTAAATTATTTTTGAAACAGTGTAAATCCGCGTTAATGTTGTCATCCCCGCGAAGGCGGGGACCGTGTCTAAAAAAGTCCGTGTTAGTCCGTGTCTTTTCGAAGTCCGTGTCAAGTCAGTGTCTATAAAAAAGGAAAGGCCAAAGGGCTTTAGGCCCTTTGGCCTCATAATCCTGCCTGCCCGCCATAGTCCTTTATGGACGACGGCGGGGCGATGACGAATTTTGGGCGAGGGATTTTGTTTTAAATGCAAGGCTTGCAGTTTTGGCCGAGCGGAGGCGTACTTTAGTACGTCGAGCATCGGACAAAGCTGCGTAACGCAGCAGTTGGAACAAAAGAACCGACCAAAACTACTCGAAGCCCGAGTGACTATCATTGGCCTTGCGGGCTTAGCTTCTGAATAAGAATCCCCGCAAAGCGGCTCCTCAAATCTATAACCTGCCATCTGTAATCTTTTCTTCTTTGTGTCTTCGTGCCGGAGTTTACCCCGTGAGATGCCGCAGCTATCTCATCGGGGTGGCTAATTCCGCGCAAAGGAAAGGCCAAAGGGCTTTAGGCCCTTTGGCCTTATAATCCTGGCGATGACCTACTCTCGCCCCGAAGGACTACCATTGGCCTTGCGGGCTTAGCTTCTGAGTTCGGAATGGGATCAGGCGTTTCCCCGCAAGTATAGTCACCAGGAAGTTTATTTTCTCAGGCACTGCCTGAAAAATTCCTGCAATACTGTAATAGCGTAGACGTTCAATTTTCTGTCATTATGTTAAAACCATATATCAGTAAATGATTGATATGGTCAAGCGTTTGAGCGTTAGTACCGGTTAGCTGAAGCGATCTCTCGCCTTACACATCCGGCCTATCAACCTTGTAGTCTACAAGGGCTCTTCTGTTGTCCGAAGACAACATGGAATCCTCATCTTGAGGTGGGCTTCACGCTTAGATGCTTTCAGCGTTTATCCTTTCCCGACTTAGCTACCCGGCTATGCCCTTAGCAGGACAACCGGTA
>Ga0315283_10000366_pt1:25000-32684 | contig 32684 bp, 27 predicted proteins | sample YL17G09_0_MG_FD_204541 | JGI IMG/M metagenome (GOLD analysis project Ga0315283, IMG submission 204541) | Sediment microbial communities from Yellowstone Lake, YNP, Wyoming, USA - YL17G09_0 | ecosystem: Environmental > Aquatic > Freshwater > Lake > Sediment | place: USA: Wyoming...
CCTACAGGTACTTAGATGTTTCAGTTCCCTGCGTTCGCTTCTGCCGGCCTATGAATTCAGCCGGAGATGATTCCAGTTTCCTGGAAACGGGTTTCCCCATTCGGACATTTCGGGATTAACGGTTGCTCGACACCTGCCCCGAACTTATCGCAGTCTGCCACGTCCTTCATCGCCTCTCGACACCTAGACATCCCCCATATACTCTTAGTAACTTGACCATATCAATCAAAAACTGATTAAAGGTTTTTTCATAATGGCGCTTGGTGAATGTTGTGTTAAAAATACACAACCCACCTTGAGACATCTACGCTATTCACTTTTTAAAGAGCGGTACTTGATGGCTTGCCGAGTCGAAGCTCGGGGCTATCATACTATTTTTTGCCCGTCTTCATCCCGAAACGGGATTTCGACGCGGCAATCTTCACTCATCGCTTTCGCTCCGAGCGAAGACTGGAGATGACAGGGATCGAACCTGCAACCTCCGGCTTGCAAAGCCGGCGCTCTCCCAGTTGAGCTACATCCCCGAACCGCTTGGCGGAAATCCGAAGCACAAAATCCGAAATTCCAAACAAATTCAAAATCCCAATTTTCAAACGCTCAAAACGTTTTGAACATTCGAGTTTCGGTAATTTGATATTGTTTCGGATTTAGATATTCGAACTTCGAATTTTCTAAACCAGTGGGCCCGGGAAGAGTCGAACTTCCGACCTTGCGCTTATCAGGCGCACGCTCTAACCAACTGAGCTACGAGCCCAAAACCCAACAAAAATCGCGGGTTTTGTAAAAGCCGTTGTTCGGACTCAATTGAACCGTATTTTAATACTTTTTAAAGAACTTTGCCCTTATTTAAAAGGACAAACAAAAATGCCGCTGAACCTTACTGCCAGCGACATTTAACAGACGCGAGATAGTAATTAATTACTTATCAGCAGTCAAGGACAAAAATTAACGATTTTTATAATTTTTCGCAAATTTTCTCCGAAATTACTTCCACCACCAAAACACAACGTGATTGCCAACCACATTGCAATTTAGCAATGATATATTAGCTCAAATACATAGTCAAGAAATTATTTTAAATAATTTTATAGCCAAAAACACACTATGATATAGGCGAAAGAAGGTATGGAATATGCTGTATCGAAAACAGGGCTTAATTTGAAACACGAATACTGTCATTCCCGCGCAAGCGGGAATCCATATTATTTTTCACCACAGGGACACAGAGACCACAGAGAAAAGCTTTAGACACGGATTAACACGGACGAACACTGTTTCTCACCACGAAGGTATCACGAAGGATTGCTTCAACTAAGCAGTTCTGCGGAACAGCTTAAATTCAGATTAATCAACCTGCTCTACCCCGCAGTTTCCTTCAGAAACTAAACGCGGGGCCTCGCAGTTCTCAAATCTGAATTTTTATATGGCTAAGCCAATAAAGTTGAAGCGATAAGTTTTTCTCACTATGCTTGTATGCAGTATATCGTCAAGATGGCTTAGCCACTGCATACAAGCATAGATGCATGAGGATTTTTTTCCATAGAGATTTTTTACGGCAGTTTTTTTATTATATAAATTTTTTCTTCGTGATTCTTCTTTTCGGAGCCTGCCCCTGTGAAAGCAGGGGTGGTGCAAAAGTTCCCCGCCGTTCACCTTAAATATTCATTGCAAAAAATTTTTCAACAGGCTCACTGTTCCCAGTTTTCATGGGAGTACTCGCAAAGCCGCAGAAATCAGGTTTCCTCAGGCTATCGGCTGGCGATCTGCCCGCATTTAGGGCAAGCCTTGGATTCGCCGTCGCCCTGCCAGCGATAGACTATCCGCTGATGGTGCGCCCACAACTTGGACAAGCCTTTGTCTGACCATGATGCACTTCAACCTTGGTGGTGCAATGGGGGCACTTGATCCAGTTTGAGGAGCCGCCCCTGGCGGCTCGCCCGCATTTAGGGCAAGCCTTGTTCTCGCCACCATACATTTCGAACTTATGCCCGCAGTCGCATGTTACCCATGTCATAATCAATCTCCTATTTGTTAATTGTTCACGGCGTTCTTGATTTCGTCGCACCCACCGCAACGCTGTAACGGCGGGGCAACACTAACTTCAATCCTCGTAAGGACCCTATCCGCAACAGCCGTCATGCCACATCACAGAGGACAAATAAAACCAAGCGAAAGTTCACAAAGCCAAATCGTTGTACCGGAACTAAGCGTGGATAAACTTTGTGTAGAATGAAAACCAAAGGATCGCCCGGAAAAACTTCTAGTGTGAACAAAAGCGTCACAATGCCCAACCAAGGCAAGCCTCTCTGGCTAAGGAACGCTGCAAGCAAGCCAATCGGCAGAAGAATAACCGGATAGCCCAGAGGAAGTGCTATAGGCAATATCAACCAATGGCGTATATCTTGAGGTTGCAAGATAGAGAACACGATGCACCATACGATACCGGCCGCGGCCGCTCGCAAGCAATTAAGCCAGAGGGTTTCTACCCACTGAATCCGCTTGAAGTCCCGACGAAACGAAAAATCTGACATGCTTGCTTGAGATGCTTCAGAATGAGATTCGCCGCCACCGCTAGGCACTTCATCTTTCTGGATGTCTTGAAGAGCGGTTGCCCGTTTATCCGGGGCGACATCTCCTGCACGACTCACTGGTTCGGCATTGACAATCTTCTTTAGCCTGTGATCCACCACCACCCGGAACCCCGTCATGTTGTTCCGAGGATCGGTGGTACATTCCATGCCCCCGGCTGACCGGCAATCATTCGCGCTGCTGCCCCAGCAACCTCCGCGCAAGGCATAAGCGTCAAGTTCCGTAGGACCCTTTGGATCGGTGACCGGCCCAGAACCAAAATAATCGTACCCCCCACCGACGTCCTGGCACCACTCATACACATTGCCGTGCATGTCATAAAGCCCCCACGCGTTCGGTGCCTTTTGGCCGACCGGGTGTGTTCTTTGGCTGGAATTGTTCTCATACCAGCCCACGCAGTTTAGGTCCGAATCGGAATCTCCAGAATGGAACCGAGTTGTTGTTCCCGCCCGGCAGGCGTATTCCCATTCTGCCATAGTCGGCAAACGCACCGTCTTTCCCGTCAGCGCGCTGAGTTTGCGGCAGAATTCCGATGCATCGTTCCATGAAACTCTGTCCGCTGGATTGCGCGCGCCCTTCATATCGCTGAAATTCCGGCCCATGATTTTCTCGTACTGCTCCTGCGTCACCTGGTACTTCCCCATGTAATACGGTTGGCTGATCGTCACATCGAGCGGCGGACATTCCAAGTCAGTACGTCCCTCTTCGTGGAGCGGGCTACCCATCACGAACTTGCCCGCCGGAATCAGGACTAACTCCAGTTTTACACGAGAGCCGATTATGGCCGACAGACCAGAACTTCTACCCAGGTCTAGCGTCAATTCTTTCGGCAAACCACTGAGTTCACTGCCTGCGCCGGATGGAGTATTTTGTGCTTCTAATTGAGTTGGCGATGGCGAGGATGGCTCGCTGCGATTCATGCCCGTTGTGCCGAGTTGGTCCTGGCACGCTCGTATTGCCCAGTCGATATGCTGCTCTAAATCTCGACGGCCTTCAGGCTCGATGCGGGAAAGGGTCTGCCTTAGTTCTGTAAAATTAGATATAGCAGACTCCAAAGCCTGTGGATCGTCGATGGGGTCGCTTCCTGAATGACATGGCTGTGCAAAGTCCCTGACCCACCAGAGAAATCTCCATCCGGCTTGGATGGTCAATGCTTCCTGAGATTTTGCAGGAATATCTGATAGGCGCTCTCTCATAGCCTTGATAATCCCACCAGCAATTTTCAGGTCTTTCGTCTTTTGATCATCGTCTCGATTGTCGAATAAACTGCCGAGCATGTCCGGTGCACCGAGGCAGCAATCATTAACACCTTCTTCATTAGGATACAAAAAATCACCGTAGTCAAACAACAGTGACGTGAATGATAGACCGTGCTTCGCAACGTCTTTGTAAAACGCTGGATAGCCCATTTTGGCTGCCTTGGTTAAGATCATGCCGCAAAAACGACATTTGTTTGCTTCCTTTTGGATTTCTTCAGCGCAGGTCGGGCATTTCCACGTAGTGGCACCTCTCGTTTCGGCGGCGAGAGGAGAGGGTGGGGGTGCGGCACCTCGGTTGCAACTGGAGCGGGTACCGGCTCGCCTGCGGCCTGACCATTGGCGGTGGATGTCTGGTCCGGACACAGCCCCTTTACTTGAGACGCACGTACCCAATTAGGTAACCCATCCCGCCAAATCATGTCTGTGGGCTTCAGCCGTCCCGACCCTGCGAGTTCTTTCAACCCTACGATGCCAACAACAGGACCATTCTTCTGTCCATTTTGCATCCAGTACCATTGCTGTTCGATGGGTCGTCCCTTTATGGGAGTTATTTGTTTGACCTCCCCGGCGTTAGGTTGTTGAACAGGTTGTGGCCCATTCGACATGACCTCGAACGTAAATCCACAGTCCTTGCACTTGACGCGCTTGCCAAGCAAAGATTCATCTGATTTATGAACTCTCCTGCATGACGGACATGTTATCTTAATCATTCGCTATCGCCTTTCTGTGGCGAAATTAAATAGGGAACATTTACCTATTTTGATTTTCTTCTGTTGCTATTCCTCGATGTCTCTCAAAAATTAATATATCCTTTTCTTTCCCAAAATCAACTTAAATCCGCCAAAGTTTATCTACTTTATAGAGGGCGGACAAGTTCCGGTTAATTTTATCCAGATACCACATATCAAATACCAGCGACCATCAACTAGTAACCAGCGACTATCAACTATCAACTATTCTTATTAGACAGTCCCGTAAAAAACGCATTTTTTTCAAAAAAAGTTGGTTTTTTCCCCTTCAAACGCCATTATCCGGCGTTTTTCTGCAATTATACCTCTTTTATCTTAGTGCCTTGGTGACTTAGTGGCTAATTTTTCTTGACTTTTATTAATAATATGGTAAAATACAGCCATAGTTAGACAAAAAAACAACAAAAATGTATATCTAACTATGGAAATCCGAAATCCTAAACCCGAAATCCGAAACAAATTCAAAATTCTAATTCCCCAATATCCCAAACGGTTTTGAACATTTAAGTTTTGGTAATTCGATATTGTTTCGTATTTCGGGTTTCGTGCTTCGAATTTAACTAAAAGAGGTTCTTATGCAAAAATCTTACCTGCCATACTATTATCCGGATTTTGTACTGCGAATGTGCGTGTGGATATTATTGCGCTATCGGAAATGGGAATACGGCCATTCATTCAGAAGAATAAAACTTACACAAAACCAATACGCAATCGTTGACCCTGAAAATTTCGAGCCGCTCAATTTATTCAACTGGTGCGCAGCAAAAGATTATGAAACTTTCTATGCGATACGGTATGCACGGAAAGGAAATAAAAAGACTACAGTGAAAATGCACAGACAAATAATGAAAACAAAGGCAAATGAGATTGTCGACCATATAAACCATAATGGACTCGATAATCGAAGGGCAAACCTGCGAATCGCAACGGCATCACAAAATAACGCCAACAGCAGAAGAGGAATGAACAGGGGACGGTCAAAATACAAAGGAGTCTGGTGGGATGAAAAAGCAGGCAAATGGAGAGCAGGGATAAAGTGTCAGGGAAAATGTATACATTTGGGAATGTTCGATGATGAGATTGAAGCCGCCAAAGCTTATGACAGGGCGGCAGGGCTTTATCACGGCGAGTTTGCCGTTTTGAATTTCTCAGCCGGCAGCGGCTAAGGTTTTTTACTGTACTCCTGGAGCATACGGAGATGTTTTTTTTCTTCTTCGACGATGTTTTTGATAACGGCACTTTCGCCGGGTGATGCGGTCATACCCAGATAGAATGCGATTGAATCGGATTCCATCTGCATCGCCATGGCGAGTACTTTTGTTATATCGCCGTCGATAGCGACTTTGCGGACTTCTTCGGCGCTGGGCAAAATAAGTTTATAAAATTTTCCGGCCGCGGCGGTGAGTTGGTCTTCGGTAAGTTTCGGGCCGCAGCGGTCAATTGGAATGGCCTGATACATACGTTGGAATGACCAGAGGTGTTTTTTCTCGTCGTCGGCCAGTTTGGCGGCAAGGGCCGAGATTTCTGCGTTTCCGCAGCCTGCGGCCAGCGACTGGTAGAAGGTCTGGCCGAGCCGTTCCAGTTGCATAGCGATTTGCAGGGTATATTCTGCTGATTGCGTCATAAATTTGGATTATATATTAAATATGCGTTAGGACTACCAAAAACTAATTGAAATACGGCGTTTTTTTATGTAAATTACTGTCGGATATTGCCTTGCCGGAAAAAACGAATATAATGCCTCGTTTTACGAGCGATATAGCAGCAGGGGGGGCAATATTCGTAAATATTGTATTTGCAGGCTGAAAATACGGGTATAATTGGTTTGTAAATAAAGGGTTATGGCAGCAAGGCTTAGTTTGTAAAGGTATTATTTACAGGCTGTTATGATAGCAAGGTTTAGTTTGTAACTGTATTGTTTTGCGGATTATTATGGCGGCGTAGCTCAGTTGGTTAGAGCATGGGATTCATAAGCCCAGGGTCGGCGGTTCGACTCCACCCGCCGCCATTTTTGCTTTTAGATTTTGGTATTTAATTTATTTTTCGCCCTCATCGTCTAGTGGTTAGGACACCGGCTTCTCAAGCCGGCAGCAGGGGTTCGACTCCCCTTGAGGGTATTTTTTGCCGGAGGCAAAAAATAGAGCCCCGATGAATCGGGGCTGCCCCCACAGTTTCCTCGAAGCGAGAAAACTAAGCGTGGGGGTCTTCGCTATGCTTTGACGCTTCGCTCCGACAGGTGAACATTTGAACAGTGGAACAGGTGAGCAATCTTAAAATTTTCCTTTTTGAACAATGGACGAAAAACAAGACCAGCAATTTATGAAAGCGGCAATCGACCAGGCATATATCGCCCTTGAAAACGGGGATGTGCCGGTCGGAGCAGTCGTCGTACACGAAAATCAAATCATAGCTAAAGGCCGAAATCAACGGCACCAACTCAACGACCCAACCGCTCACGCTGAAATAATCGCACTGACCGCCGCATCGGAACATATCGGACACTGGCGGCTTCATAACTGCACAATCTATGTTACACTCGAACCGTGCGCGATGTGCGCAGGAGCTTTAGTACTGGCGAGAATAGATAGATTAGTATTCGGCTGCGACGACCCAAAGGCAGGGGCGTGCGGAAGCCTGTATAATATAGTACAGGATAAACGACTCAATCACAGAGTCGAAATAACCAAGGGAATACTCGCTGAAGACTGCTCGAAAATACTGCAGGACTTTTTCCGTGTAAAAAGAGAACGTAACGATAAAGAGTTTTAAAAACAAAATAAAGGATTCCGCTTTAGGCGGATAACGACATCATAACGCAAAAAATTGCCAATCGAATCTACTTCGATACCGATTACTAAAAGCCATTGAAATTTGGAATTCGTATATTTGCTATTTCCTGAATCCTTTCAATCCTGACTCCTTTCAGCCATTACGCTGTTGATACCGGCACTGCCGCTGGTTAAACCCGTTCTTGTGGCGGTCACAGTAATCTGCCCAGGCCGAGTTGTTGACCGAATCAGAATGGCAGCAGTGCCGGCTTCTGCCCGTATAACAGTCGGACTAACAATAGTCGCAGGACCGGTAACA
>Ga0315283_10000369_pt1 | contig 32509 bp, 20 predicted proteins | sample YL17G09_0_MG_FD_204541 | JGI IMG/M metagenome (GOLD analysis project Ga0315283, IMG submission 204541) | Sediment microbial communities from Yellowstone Lake, YNP, Wyoming, USA - YL17G09_0 | ecosystem: Environmental > Aquatic > Freshwater > Lake > Sediment | place: USA: Wyoming | collected...
TGGGGGGGGGGGGGGGGGGGGGGGGGGGGGGGGGGGGGGGTGGTGTTTGGGGGGGGGGGGGGGCGGGGGGGGGTGGGGCGGGGGTTGGGGGCGGGGGGGGGGGGGGGGGCGGCGGCCGGCGGCGGCGACGGCGCGGCGCCGTCGCCGCCGCCGCCCTCCTCACCGCCCGCCCCCTCATCTTCGCCGTCGCCCGCCTCTTCCGGTTGGGACACCATGCCCCACAGCGCCGGGCGCGCCGCCGCCAGCTCCGAGACGAGGAGGAGGCACCCCGCGGCAAACGGCGCGGGCGCCGCGAGCGCGCCCTGCAGCAACCGTTTGACGCACGCGGCGAGCCTCGCGGGGCACGTGTCGGTCTTGCACGCGCGGTAGACGAGGGACAGGAATTGGGCCGCTTTGGAGGACGCGGGCGCGGCGGGGTCGGCGAGGCGCGCGTAGAGCGCGCGGTGAAACCGGTCGGACGCCGCCACGCGCGCGTCCAGGAGTTGGAAAAGGAGCACGAGCGCCTGCACCGCGGTCCCAAACGGCGCGGTGGCCGCGACGCGGAAGAGGGCGTCGCCGTGCTTGTCGAGGAGCGCGTCGGTCGCGGGCGCCGGCACAAACGGCGCCGCGCGGCGCACGCCCGTGAGCAGCGCGCCCCGCCCGCGCCCCCCCCCCCCCCCCCCCCGCGGCCGGGGGGCCGGCGCCCGCCCCCGGGAGTGCGGCGCGGGCCGCGCGGCGCGCGCGCGCGCGCCGCGCGCGCGGGCGCAGGCCCGGCGGCGAGACCGCGCCGCCGCCGGCTGGTGGGCCCCGCCCGGCGGCGCTCTGCCCGCTATCAGGTTGCCCGATCGCAGACGGGCGCTGCGTCGCACCGTAGGAATGAGCGGGGGCGGGGGGGGCGGGGGGGCGGGGCGGCCGCGCCGGGTCGGCGCAGCCGCCGCGCCGCGCCCTCGCGCTCTCCCCTCCTCTCCCACCTGGACCACCGCCGGCGCCTTGGCCTCGGCCGCGCGCCGCCCGTACTTGCCGCCGCCGTGCTTGCCCTTCTTGCGGGGAGCGCCCTTGGCGCCGTCGCGCGCGCGCGCCTTCTTCTTGCCGCCCGGAGCGTCGTCCGCGGTCGCCGCCTCGGCCGCCGCGTCCGCGGCCGCGCCCAGCTTGCCGTCCAGAACGGCGCGGAACAGGCCAAAGTAGGCGTCGACCAGGGATTCGGCGAGGGCGGCGCCGGCGGGGCCGCGCGGGAGGGGGAGGGCCGACAGAAAGAGGATGGCCGCATAGCGAGCCCGCGGCGCCTGCCCCGGCCGAAACGCGGCGCGCTCCACCTCGCCCGCGACGACGGGCGCCATGGCGGGGTGGGTTCCGAGCACGCCGAGGAGGGCGTGCGAGGCGGACGACGAGGCCCGGCGGTCGGGGTCGCCCAACTTGTTGACGAGGCCCGCGAGCGCGGCCCCCTCCCCCTCTGGCGCGGCACTGAGCCTCGCCGCCAGCCCGCGCACTCCCGCCCGCTTCACGACGTCGACCGAGTCGCGCGACGCGGCGGCGAGCGCGTCGGCGTGGTCGCCCGCGCGGCGGCGCAGCGCGTCCTCGAGGCCCCAGAAGAGGAGCAGGCGGTCCCGGGCGCGTTTGGGGGTGATGGTGGGCAGGAGGTCCAGCGGGCGTTCGGCGAGGGGGACCAGGCGGCGGGTGGTGGGGAGGCGGCGGCCAACGCGGGCGCGGCCGGGCGGGCCGTCGAGCAGGCCCGGGCGGGGACACCGCGGCGCGCGTTGGGCGGGGTGGGGGCGGGGGGGGGGGGGGGGGGGGCGGGGGGGGGGGGGGGGGGGGGGGGGGCCGCCCGGCAAAAAGGTCCGTGAGCGCGTCCAGGGCCGCGACGGCGGCCCCGCGGCCGCCGCCGCGTTTCGACGCCGCTTTCAGCAGGTCGTCCAGCGCGCCCAGGGACGCGGCAGGGGCGTCCGCGGCGGCGACCGCGGCGGCGGCGACTTTGTCGGCGGCCGTCCCGGCAGCCCGCGCCTTGGCCAGCCACCGCGCGTCGGCGTCGCGCGAGTTTGTGAGGGAGGCGGCGGCGGCATCGGCTTCCGCGGCCAGCAGGGCGCCTGCGTCGCCGCGCGCGGTCGCCAGCGCGTCGGCGTCGACCTCGGCGCCCGCCGGCAGCCGCGCGTCGACGGCCAGGCCGGCCGCGGCCGCCGCTTCCGCCGCGGCTTCGTGCCACAGGGCGGGCGCGTCGCGCGCGAGTAGGGACGCGGGCGCGGGGCCGGCGCCGGCGTTCCAAGCGCGGCCAGGGGCTTGGCGAGGCTCGCCCTCGCCCTCGCTGCCGCGGCCGCGGCCGCGGCCGCTGCCGCTGCCGCTGCCGCTGCCGCTGCCGCGGCCGCTGCAGCGGCCGGCGACGCCCTCGTCGCCTCCGCGCCCGCGCCCGCGGCCCGACCGCACCGGCTCGGCGGCGCGGCGCCCGGACCCCAGCTTCTGCGACGCCTTCTCCGGGCGAAAGTCGGCGTCGTCAAAGCCTTGAGCCCCGGGGGCGGCGGAGGCGGCGGCGAGGCCCAGTTTGGCCGCAAATGCCGCGACGTCGCTCGACAGCGACGCGTCGGCGGTCGAGGGGGCGCCCTCGCCACCTCCACGCGACGGCTTTGACTTTTTGGGCGCATCCGCCTCGGCGGCGCGGCGCGGGGCGGCCGGCGCGACCATGCCGGCGCGGCGGCTAGTCGCCGGCAGCCTGGCTCGAGGCGCGTCCCGGGCGCTCGGTCGAGCGCTGGGGTCTTGGTGACGTGAAAAGCGCTACTACGGCAGCGAGCGGCCCGCGGCTCGCGCGGGGCGGCGGCGCGGAGAGTGCAGATGCTGCAGGCGTCGGCGCGCGATGGGAGCCACTCTGCCGCGCCCCACCGCCGGGCCCGTGCTCAAGAGCGCGCGCCTGCTCCATCCGCCACCTGGACCGCCGTCGCCCGGCGCCCGACCCTGGGCGGCAACCGATTGGTGCCGTGCGCGCGCGAGTTTTTGCCGCCGCCGTCACTCCCCATGCCCGTCACCACGCGCCGGGGCGAGGCCGCGACCGCGGCCGCTGTGAGCGACGGCCCGGACTCGAACGACGCGTCCCGCGCCAAAGCGCGCGCCGCGGCCGCGGCCGCGCCCTCGGCGCGCCGCCCCCGGTCCGCCTCTGCCCGCGAAGCCCACGCCCTGGCCAAATTCGCGGCCCTCCCCCCGCACCTGGCCGACAACGAATTCATCCGCGCCCACTACCGCCCCGTGCAGTCGGCGTCCGCGGCCGCGCGCTCCCTTTGGCGCGTGCACAACGAGACGGGCAACATCTGGACCCATGGCCTAGGTGGGGAAGAGGGGGAGGGAGGGAGAGGAGGGGCGGCTGGAGTTTTTGCGCGCGTGCGACGACCACCTTCCCGCCCTCTTCCTCTCTCCCCCAGGCTTCCTTCTGTTCGCCGCCCTCACCGTCGGCATGCTGGCCGCCTCCCCCTCCCACCTGCACCTCCCCGTCGGACGCTTGGCCGCCCTGGAGGCCGCGCTCGCGCGCGCGGGCCGCCGCGCGGCGCGCGCCGAGGCCGCCGCGCTCCACTCGCTCGGCGCCGGCGCGCACAAACTGGAAGCGGTCGCGGAAAAGGCGCTGCGCGGCGCGTGGGCGGTCGCCACCGAGGCCGGCCACGCGCTGGGCGACCTGGAGGCGGCCGCAGCGGCCGACGCGGCGGCCGCCGCGCGGCGCGCGGCGGCCGCGCTCCTTGGCGGCCGCTGGCCGACGCCGCGCTGGCCCGCCCTCGTCTTCATGGCGGGCGCCCTCACCTGCCTCGGCACGTCCGCCACGTGCCACCTGTTTGGGTGCTGCTCGGAGCACGTCGCGGCCGCGCTCTGGAGAGGTGGGGGGAGGAGAGGGGAGGGAGGCTGGGAGCGAGCGCGCGTCTCTCTCCGCGCAGCGCCCCGACGACCACCTTTCCCCCTTTTTTCTGCAGCCGACTATGCGGGCATCGTCACCCTCATCGTGGCGTCATTCGTCCCCCCCGTCGTGTACGGTTTCGAGTGCGCGCCCGCGGTGCGCAATTTTTACCTCACGTCCACCTCCCTCCTCGGCGCCGCCGTCCTCGTCGTCTCCATGGTCCCCTTCTTTCAAGCCCCCCGCTTCCGCGCGCTGCGGGCGACGGTGTTCACGGGGCTGGGCGGGTGGGGCGTTGCGCCCGCTGTCCACGGCCTCCTCCTCCACTGGCACGAGCCCGCGATGGTCGCCGCCTTTTGCCATTACGCCGCCATGGGGGCCCTGTACCTGTGCGGGGCCATCATCTTCGCGACGAGGGTGCCCGAACGGTGGGCGCCGGGCAAGTTTGACGTGTGGGGCCACTCGCACCAACTCTTCCACGTCGCGATTGTGGCCGCCGCCGCGGTGCACTACCGGGGGGTGCGCGTGCTGCTGGCGTGGCGGGACACGGTGGGCGGGCTGTGCTGAGGGAGGGTGCGAGGGGCGGCGCCCTCCTTTTCGTGGTTCGAGCCCCGTGAGAGAGGCGAGAGAGGAGAGAGAGAGAGACGGCCCTGCAACGACTGGCGCACGCCACCATTCACACGCTCCCTCTCACCATCACGCGGCGGGCACGCCGCGCACGGCGAGGTCGGCGCCGCGGCCGAGCGAGACGGCGGCGGCGGCCGCGTCGGCGGGGCCGCCGTCGCCGCCCGCGACCATTCGCACCAGCTCCAGCGAGTGCTCGTTGCACAGGTGCAGCAAGCAGATAAACATGAGGTGGGGCGACAGCTGGCCGGGCGGCGCGGCGGCCGCGCCGGCGGGCGACGCGGCGGTCGCGGCGGCCAGGGTCGCGAGCGGGAGGTCGGCCCCGCCGGCGGACGCCGACGCGGCCAGCGCCTGGGCCCAGAGAGCGTCTTTTAGCGCACGCACGTCGACCCGCTTGGCGACGCGGGCGTGGGCGACGGGGGGGGCGGCCGTGGGGCGCGCGGCGGGGGCGGGCGCGTCGGCCGCACCGCCCCAGGCCAGGGGGGCGGCGAGGGGGTGGGCGTCGACCGCGGCGGCGACCTCGTCTTCCTCGTCCGACTCGCCGGCGCCGCCCAGGCCGGCGCCCGCGTCGGACGAGTCGTCGCCGTCGTCGGCGCGCGCCGCCCTTCTCCCGCTCCCCGCCGGCGCACATTCCGGCGCCAAAAACAGGCGCGCCAACCTCGCGGGCGAGTAGTGGATGTCGTCCGGGAGCAGGGTGTCGGCCCGGGCGCGCGCGGCGCGGAGGGTGGTGTCGCGCGCCGGGGCGCGGCGGAGCGCGGCCGCGCTCGCCGCGGGGTCGACCCGCCCGAAATCGATCGGCTCCGCCCGCCGCCGCGGCGGGCGCGGGGGAGGGGCGGGCGTCGGCGCGCCGCCGTCGGCCGAGGCGCCAACGGGCGCCGCACCGGGCCGCGCCCTCGCCGCGCGGTGGCGCCAGTGCGCCGCCCCGGCCCACGCGCCCTTGCCCACCGTTGCCGGCGCCTGCCCCTCGCCCTCGCCGCCGCCCACCAGCCAGCGCAGGGCGTCGTCTGCGCCGGTCGCGCGCGAGGCGGACACGTCGGTGGGGGAGCGGGGTGGCGTCGTCGTCGGCGGCGCGTCGGTCGCGCCGTCGTCGTCGCCCCACGCGCCGCCCCCAAACTGCGCGCCCACGCCGTCGTCGTCGTCATCACCGTCCGACAGGGCGAGGGCGGACGGTTGAGGGGCGGCCCACTCAGGGGCCTCGGCCTTGACGAGGGGCGCGTCGCCCCCCTCGACCTCCCCCTCGTCCCACCCGCCCTCCGCTTCCAGCTCGGCCAGCACCCCCCGCACCAGCGCGTCGGCGCCGCCATCGTCCTCGTCCTCGGGCGCGCCCGCGGCGGCGGCCAGGGCGGCGAGCGGGGCGACAGGGGTCGTGGCGGCCGCCGCGGCCGCCGCCGCGCGCACCGCGTCGGCGAGCGGGCCGGCCTCGAGCGGGCCGCCGCTCCCACCCTCCTCTTCCGCTTCGGCTTCCACGTCGTCCGGGATGAGAGTGGAGTCGAACGCGAGGCACGGCCCGCCGAGGAGAGGGAGGGCGTTAAGCAGCAGCCCCGCCGCGCCGCCGCCGTCGAATTGGGCCGCGGTGCGCTGGAACAACGGGTCGACCGCAAACGCGAGGTCAAACTTCTTGGACGTGAGCGCGGCCGCGGGCTCGAGGGTGGACGAGGGGTCGGCGTCGCGCCGGCGGCGCCGCGCGGCGGCGGGGCGGGCCTCACCGTCGCCGTCGGCCGCCGCTTCTTGCCCGTCCCCTGCCTCCTCCTCGTCTCCACCGTTGGCCCGCCCCAAACCGCCGAGGATCTTAAACACGTCGCCGTGCACCGCGTCGACGCGATGCGCGTAGATGCTCACGCCCGCGGCGAGCGTGAGCGACGCCCGCTGAAAGTCGGTGCCACCGGTGGAACCCGCGGCGGGGGCCACGAGGTCGGCCAGGTGGTCGATGAGGGGGAGGGCCCACGTGTTTTTGGACGTGATCTTGTTTTCCGACGCGAGCTTGAGGCAGTTTTGGTACAGGGCCGCCACGGCGGCCGCGTCCAGGACGGGGGCGGGGCGGGTGGTGGGGGCGGGGCGGGGGGGCGGGGCGTCGCCGGCGGCGGAGCTGGAGGTGTGTGTGTGGGGTCGAGGCCGGCCGCGCGCGCCGCGCCACCTCCCCTCCCCTCTTCTCTCTCACCGGCGCTTGCGGGCGGCCTCCTTTTCCATAGCGTCGTCGTTGGGTGGCAGGGAAGCCTGAGAGTGATGGGTGGGGTGGGCGCATGCCGCGGCGCACGGCGTGGCGCCAGGTCCGCCTCGGACCGCGCGCCGACCGTGGCGCGGGGGTGGCAGCGCGCTCCAAGACTGCACGCCGCATTGACAGCGCGCGCAAGCGCGCCTCTCACCGAGCGCGCGCGCGCGCGCGGCCATGCGCGCGCCTCCCGCCACCCTGCCCTCTCCCTCCCTTCTCACCGCGCTGCCCGGCGCGACCAACGACCGCCTCCGCGCCCGCTTGCCCGCCGCGGGCGACGCGGACGCCGGCGACGCCCCCACGTTGCGCTCGGCGAGCGCCGGGGGGGCCATGGCGGCGGGCGGGTCTCCGCGCTCCGAGCCGGGCTCGAGGCGCGGGAGGGCGAGCTGCGGCGCGGGGCTGGGTGTGGCGGCTGGTTGCAGGTGCGCCGCTCCCCGCGTCTCTCCCGTCGCTCTCTCTCGTCTCTCTCCGTGTCTCCGCTCTCACGCTCGCTTGCGGTACACGCCGCCCTCGACCAGGAGCGCTTCCTCCGCCACCATGCGGTCCAGCAGCGCCACCAGCTCGTCCTGGCTGTGGAGTGAGTGGAGGCGGGCGGCGTGAGCGAGGGAGCGTGGCGCCGACCCCACCCCCCCCTCTCCCTTCTCCATCTCTCGCACCTCTTGCCGTACGGCGGGTCGGTCGCAAACATTTTGAGCATGTTGTGCACGCGGTCGACGGGGAGGCCGGCCTCGAAATTTGTGAGCATGCCGACGACAAACGCGGCGACGGCCGCGTCGGCCGCGCCGCCGTCGCTGGCGTCGGCGTCGCCGTCGTCTTCTGGCGCCGACTCGAGTTCGGGGCCGTCGGCCGTGGGCAGGGCGGTGGCGCGGGCAAAGGCGGACGGGCCGGCGGGGACGAGGACGCCAGCCGCGGCCCAGCGCGCGGCCGCGCGCGCGGCGCACCCAACGTCCGTCCCCACCGCCGCCGCCAGACCCGCCACCGTCCACTCGGGCGCGTCCCCGAATTTGAGCAGGACGGCGGCTTCCGCGGGGGAAGCTTCGAACGTGGCTTCCCGCCCGCCGACCGACACCCGCAGCGTCGCGACGCCCGCCGCCGGCCGCCACGCGAGCCGCCGCGGCGCTTTGAGGACATAGTACCGGGCGGCGTAGGCCCCCATCCAGGCGGTGATGACGGGCGGGAGGGTGAGCGGGGGGTCGGGGTGGCGCGCGCGCGGCCAGTACGTCGCGGAGGTCACCAGGACCGACAGCCGCCCGACGCCCCCCGCCCCGCCCGCGGTCGTCCCGTCCGCCAGGGCGGGAGCAGAAACAGCGCCTGCACCCCCTGCACCCCTCCTGGGCGGCGACCGGTGCGCGGCGGCCGCGGGCAGCGCGGCGACCGCGGCCGCCAGGCGCCGCGAGTCGGCGACGTCTTTCAGCATCACCTCGGCCCCGCCCAACCCGCCGTCGCCAAACCGCGCCCGCAACAGTTCCAGGGTGCGCACGTGGGCGTCGGCATCAAAGCCGGCGGGGGCGGCGAGGAGGCGGGCGGCCAGGTGGGTGCGCCACTCGGACGCGAGGACGTCAGGCCCCCCGAAAATGGACGCCAGCAGCGCCACCGCGTCCCGTGTCGTGGCGTGCGGGTCGGGGCCGGGCGCAGGGCGGGCGAGGTGGGCGGGGTTGGTGGGAGGGGGGGGCGGGGCCCAGGAGAGGGCCGCTCTGAGCCGCGCGCCGCCCTCGTCGCCGTCGCCGTCGTCGCCCGACCCGGGGTCGGCGGCGGCCGCCACGCCTCCTTCATCCTCATCCAGCAGCCCGGGCAGCGCACAATCATCCCCTCCAGCCAGCGCCCCAACGACGCGGCGCACGGTGTCGGACCGCGCACGGAGGTGGGCGCGGATTGGTGCGCCGACGGCGGCGAGGAGGCCGCCGCCGGCATCCACCGCCGTCAGCGCGCGCACGGTGGCCACATACTGCGCAATGACGTCGCCGGTCGCCGCGCCGGCGTGCAGCAGGCGCGCCCGGGTCGACGCGGCGAGCGCCGCACGCACGCGCGCTCGCGTCGCCCCGTGCGCCGCCAGGCACGCGCCCACGTCGGCCAAGGCGGGCGCGGAATCCGGGTGGTCGACGACGACGTCAAACATCTGGTCGGCGCGGGCCGCGCCGACGGCTTCGTGGGCAAAGGCGTCGAGGAGGGGGCGCCAGCGCGCGGCGGCGCCGCGTGAAGAGCGCGCGGCGCGTTGGCCGCCGCCGCGCTGCTGTCGGCAGGCCGCCAGCAGGGCCAACGGCACTGTCGCCGCCCACGCGCGCACGGGGGGCAGGGCGCGAGTGTCGAAGCCGGCGCCGGCGGCAGCCGCCGCACGCGCGCGCACCGCGGCGCAAGCGGCGGCCGCGACCGCCGCGTCCGCCGCGCCAGCAGCGCCCAGATATGAGGCGGCGGACGATACAGCGGCCAATTCGTCCGCCGCCGCCGGGCCGAGCAATGACGCGACGCACGGCGGCCGCGCGCGCTCCGCGAGGCGCGCGCGCGCGGGCAACCAGTCCATCCCGCCCTCGTTCTCGTCGTTCTCCCCGCGCCCTCCAGCGTCGATGGCATAGTCGCCACCGCCTTCTGCTTGAAAGGGCGCGTCCGCGCCGGCGGCGGCCGAGAGGGCGGCGAGGCGGGCGGTATAGTAGCGGCGGAGCGCCTGGTTCAGCACCCCCGCATCCCCACCCGCGGCAAACGCGGCGGCAACGTCGGCCTTGACGCCGCGGCGGGCGCCGGCGATGGAGAGGTGGGAGGAGGAAGAAGCGGCGGCGAGCGCGGCGGTCGCGGCCGCGGTCGCCGCGCGCGCCGCGTGAGCCGCCGCCGCCAGCCCTGTCAACGCGCCCGCCACCAGCGGCGCCGCGTCCGAGTCCGTCTCGGCGTCGTTGGCGGATTGCAGCCGGGCCCAGGCGGCCGCGACCGCGGGCATCAGCGCGTCGCCTGACGCCGCGCGCGCGGCGTCGGCCGCCAGCGGCCCCAAGCCGGCGCCTGTCAGAGCGGCGGCCGCGGGCGCGTAGTCGGGGGTGGGGAGAGGGGCGCCCGAAGCTGCGGCGGTCGCCGCGGCGCGCGCTGCATCGACGAACGCCGTGAACGCGGCGTCGCCCGCGCCCGGGGCGGCCGCCATGGCGGCGGCCGCGATCGAGCGAGAGATAGAAAGGCGGGGGTGGGGCCGCGCGGGTGTGACGCACGCCCCTCTCTCTCTTCTCTCTCTCTCTCTCTTTACACCTCGTCCGCGCCCCGCCCCGCGTACGCGCGCGCCGCGGGCACCGCCACGAGCACCCCTCCCAGCCCCTGGTACCCAGAACCCAGGTCGGAGACCGCGGGCGGCGTCGCCGGAAGGATCAGCGCGGTCAGCTCCCCGCCAAGCACGCACCCGGTGTCGACGCCGGTCGCGCGCCGCGCGTCCTGCAGCCGCGCGGACGCGTGGTGACCAAACACGATGTGCGGGTGGGCGGGGAGGGAGGAGGAGGAGGAGGGTGGCGCGGCGACCGCCGCGGCCGCCGCCTCGTCCGAGTACGCGTCCGCCCACAGCGCGACCCCTTTCCCCCCCTTTTTCAGCACCTTTTTGGCGGCCGCCTTGTCCAGCGGGGTCCACGCGGCGCCAGAGGGGGCGCGGGACACGTGGCGCACCTCCAGCAGGTCGTCGAGCGCTTGCGCCGCCACGTTGAGCGCCGCGCCTCCCGTCGGCGGGCACACGCCCGCGTGCACGACGAGGACGCCGCGGGAGGGGATGGCGAGGGAGAACGGGGAGGTGGCGAGCCAGGCGAGGGGCGCTTGGGCGGCCGCGTCGGCGACCCACTCCATGCCCGCGCCGGGAGCGACCCTCCTCTCCCGCCACTGCCGCCACGCCGCCAGGGCGGCTTCATCGTGGTTGCCGCGCACGACGCGCGCGCCGTGGGCGCGGGCGGAGGCGAGGGCGGCGACCGAGGCGGGCCCCTTGTTCACGACGTCGCCGACGAGCACGAGCGCGTCGCCCGCGCGCTCATCGTACCCCGCTTTGGCCAGCAGGGCGTCCAGCTCGGCCGCGCAGCCGTGCACGTCGCCGACGATGAGGACGCGGCCGCGGGGCGCCAGGGTGGCGTGCAGGGGGGTCGGCGCGGGGTTGCCTGGGCGGGGGGTTGGGGGTGGGCGGGCGGCAGCAGCGCGCGCGCCCCTGGCTCGCCCCCATCCTCCTCCCCATCCGCCCTGGCCGGCCCCGCGCTGGCGGCGGCGGGTGCGGTGCTGCGGCAGCGGCGGCCGCGGGCTCGACCCCGCTCCCCGTCGCGCACCGAGCGGCGTCCGCTCCGACCGCCGCGCCAGCGGCGGCAGCGGCGGCGGTTCCTGCCTCGATGGAGGCGTGGACACAGGCCTGCCGGCGGCGGCGCCCATGGCGGAGTGCGGCGGGGGGCGCTCACTCTGCTGCCTCATCCAGCCTATTTCGCCGCTTGCCGCCCTCGTGCACAGAGTGTCTGCGGTCCAGGTGCGTGTGGCGGCTGAAGGCGAGGTCTGGGAGTGCGTGCGGCGACTCGCCATGGGCGGCGCCGCATGGCGCGCCGCGCCGATGCGCCGCGCCGACGCCCCGCCCCGCCCACCCTCGCCACTGCAGCCATGCGCGCGCTGTACTTGGTGGCATTGTTTGCGGCCGGCGCCGTGGCCGCCATGCCGCCCCACGCGGCGCCGGAGTTGCCCCTTGACATCGACGTGGCCCTCCCCCCTCTCCTCGACCCTCCCGCCCCTTCTTCCCTGGCCAACGCCCTCACCCTGACCGCGGACGAAGCGGTCGAACTGCACTCGGCGGCCGCGGTCGCCAAAGACGCGTCCAAGGCTGCCGTCGCCGACGCGCGCGCGTCAGCGCGCGCCACCCTCAACGCCACCAAGGCCGCGGCCGCCGCCCAGGTCAACGCGTCCAAGGCGCTGTTCATGGACTCGGTCGTCGCGCCGGTCACGGGGACGCTGCACGCGGGCGGCGTTCGCGGCGGCGCCCTCCTCCGCAAGGCCAACTGGTCTGACGCCGCCCTCCTCACCTCGGAGCTGGCGCTGGCCAAGGGCGCGGCGCAGGTCAAGGCCGCGGTGGAGGCCAAGGCGGAGGGCGCGAAGGACAGGCTGGACGCGGCGGGCGCGCGCGTCGCGTACGCGGCGCAGGGGTGACACGAGGGATGGCGGCGTCGGGGGCGTGCTTTCGAGGGTGGGAAGGGCACACTGCAAACACTGAGGGCGGTCCGGTGAGGGAGAGGAGAGAGGGAGAGGCTCGCGTTTCTTCCAGTCCGCGCGCCGACATGCGGTCTGCCGCCCTTCTCCTCGCCCTGGCGGCCCTCCCTCTCGCCACCCTCGCCGGCGAAGGCACCCAGCCACCCTCGGCGCATGCGACGCCCGCTTTTTCCGCGCTGGCTGCTGTCGCCAAGCTCGCGCAAGAGACCCTGCAAGTCGCCAACCCGTGGCGCGGCCGCCAGTCGCCGCTGGCGGCGAGCGCGTACGTGGGGCTGCCCTACTCGCTGGCCAATTTTCAAGGCAAGGAGGAGAGGATTGGGCGTGCGCCGCATCGCGCGCCATGCCGCGGCGCGGGCGCGCAGCCGTGCCGCCCTCCTCCCGGCCGCCCGTCGCCCTCGACGCGTCGGCTCGGGTCTGGGTTGGCCAGAGGCAGCGCCGGCGCGACGAGAGGCGGCGTCCTCGGGCCGCGGTTGCGCCCGCGCCGTGCGCGTCGCCGCGCGCGTCGCCGCGCCGCGACGCGCCCCCTCCACCCCCCCCCTCCACCCCCCCCTCCTCCTCCCCCCCTCAGGCTACTACCGCTGCGAGCCCGCGGTCAAGGTCGGCCGCCCCACCACGTTTGCAGAACTGACGGCCCTCGTCGCCGCCTACCCGCGGGTCCAAGCCGTCGGCGTCGGTCACTCGTGGAACCAGCCGCGCTTCTGCGCGGGGACGGACGGGTCCGCCCTCAACCTCGTGCTCACCGAGTTTCCGTCGGTGCTCAAATCCTACACGCAGACGCCGGACGACTACAAACTGGCCGAGTTTTCGCCCCCGCTCGGCTACGACAAATTTTCTTCTCCCTGGTCCCTTGACCGCAACGCATCCACCGTGACCGCCCTCGCCGGCGTCGGCACGCGCGCCCTGCTCGACTGGCTGGCGGTGCAGAAGCCGGGGCTGACGTTGGCCGCGTTCCCGTGGTACATCGACCAAACGATCGGCGGCGCGGTCGCGACCGCCACTCACGGCTCCTCGCTGCGGTTCGGGTCCCTGTCCCAGCAGGTGACCGCCATTCAACTGGTGCTGGGCGACGGCAGCGCGCGCACCCTGACGCCGGCCGACGGGTTTCTGTTCGACGCGGCGACCGCGTCGGTTGGCCGCGCCGGGGTGATCACGCAGCTGACCCTCCGCGTCGTTCCGTCCGTCCCCGTCGAGCGGGCCGTCGTCAAAGAAACCTGGGACGACATGGTGGCCGAAGTGTCGGCGGCGGCCAACGGCTGGGTCGCCGCGACGACCGCGGGCAACGCCGCCGCCGCGTCCGCCGCGCTGTCCCCTCTCGACGAGGTCGACTACTTCATGTACATCCCCCTGCGCAAAGCGTGGAAAGTGAACTACACCCGGTTGGCGGGCGACGCGGACGGCAAGGCGGCGACGGTGCGCGACGCGGTCCAACAAGTGAAGGTTGAGCAGGCCGCCGCGCTCAAGGCCGTGCGCGCCGCCATGGCCGCCGCCAAGGGCGAGCCCGCGGCGGCGGCCCTGGACGCGCTCATCGCGGAGAAGGAGGCGGCCGCGGCGTGGCTCGCGCCGGCGGCCAACGCGTCGCGCGGGGTGGTGCCCGGGTGGCCGACCCTGGACACGGTGGCGGTCTCCGCCCTGCCCGGGCACCACCTGGGGTTGTCCCATGTCGCCCTGGACGCCCAAGTGTACGGCGTGGCGGCCGCCCTGGACGCCAAGACAAAGGGGTCCAACCCGCCGGGCGCGTACGACCAATGGCCCAAAGCGGTCGCTGTCCCCCCCGCCCCGCTCTACAAGTACGATTGGTTTGACCACAAAACGTGGTCGGCCGTGTTTTCGGGGGCCATGGCCGCCAATTTGGCGCCCGGCGTGTACGCGGCTCGCGCGGCCTACGCGTCCCAGTCAGCCGTCCCGTCCGTCCTCCTCGCCGACATGAACCCGTACGACCAGTATGAAGCGGCGATTCCGATTTCCCGCGCAGCGGGGTGCTTGGCCGCGGTGACGGACGTCCTGTACGGCCCAGCCCAAGCGCGGACGGGCTTCCGCACGACCCCGCTCCTCCGCTTCTCCTCGCCCGACGCTGCCCTCATCTCGCCCGCCAACTGGGGGCCCGGCAGCGTCGAGCCGACCATGTACTTCAACCTGGAGGACCACGTGAGTTACGCGACGCCGGGCGAGGCCAACGCGGGGTTTCAAGCCGTCGTGTCGACCCTGGTCAAGAACCCTGCGTGCGCCGGCCGCCTGCACTGGGGCAAAGCGGGTTGGCCGACCCAGTTTCCGTGCTACGATGGCAACGCGGTCGACGGGGGGTACCCGGGGACGTGGTGTCAGTTTGGGTGCGCGGTCGCGGCGCTCGACCCCGCGGCCAAGTTCGAGTCGACCTTTGCCGGCTGGTCGTTCAACGCGGTGCTCGCTGGTGGCTCCACACCCGCCACCAATTTCGCGGCGCAGTGCTGCACGGGGGCGGGGGGGGCGTTCGATTCGGGCGCGTGCACGTGCGCCGCGCGGCCGCCGTGTTGAGAGTGGGAGGGGGTGGCGGTCTCGGGCCCGCCTTTCTGTGGTGCGCGCGGTTTCAGTCTCCCTCCCTCTCCCTCACCGGCGCTCGTGGCCGAACGCGCCCCAATAGCGCCGCCCGGGGGGCGCCGCACCGCCGCGCCCCAGCGCCAGGGCCGCCGCACGGTCCGCCTCTTCGGCCTCCCGCGCCTCGCGCTCGGCGCGCAGGCGGGCCAGGGAGGGGCGGCGCGGGGAGCGGGAGCGCGAGCGGCGGCGCCGCTTTTTCTTGTTGGCGCGACCCCGCTCGGCCGGCGCGGCCTCCAGCGCGCGCCGGGACGACGGAACCGGTGCATCGTCGCCACCCCCTGCGGGCGCGCGCGCGTACCAAGGGCCGCCCCCCCCTCCTCCCGGCCCCCCGAGCCGGAACCGTGCGTCGACCGCAGCGTCCGAGGTGCGCGTTTTGGCATCCCCCCGCGTCCGCACCGCGGCCGCTTCCTCGGCCACGGCGTCGGGGTGGGGCGCGGGTGCGGAAGGAGGGGCGCCTTCAAAGAGCGCGGCGACGCCGCCCGCGGTCAGCGGCGGCGGGGGCTCGGCCCCGGCGCGCGCCGCGGCGCGGCGCAGCATGAAGTCGCGTCGGGCTTCCGCGGCCACCTGGAGAGGGGCGGTGGTGGGCGCGGAGGGCGGGGCGGGGTCCACAGCCGCCCCTCCCTCCTCCCTTACCGCTCTTTGCCGTTCCGCGACGAGCGCCTCGGTCGCGGCCGCCGCGGCTTCGTCCCGCTCCACGCGGATGCGCTGTTCCCGGCCATAAACTGATTGAGGGGGGGGGGGGGATGGGCACAAGCGGGCGCACCCGGCGCTGCCGCGCCGCGCCCCCGAACCGCGGTCTCACCATTCCACGTCTTCTGGGGGATGATGTTGAGGCCGCCGTGGCCGCCCATGGCGGCGGCCAGGGGGGGAGAGTGCGGTGTGTGCGCGCGACACTCTTCGCGGTTGCTCGCGGCACCCACGACCCCGCCCATTGCGCCGGCGCACGCCCGACACAAAGCAGCTTCGCTGAGCCTGACGCCGGCCCGCCCCGAGACCCGCCCCAGCCCCGCACTCGACACAACCATGCGCGCTGCGGCGCTCCTGCTCCTCCTGGCGGCCGCGGCCGCCGCGCGCGCCTCTGGTGCGTGCAGTCGCCATGCTGGGCATTGCGGGGAGTGGAGACGAGTTGGTTGGAGGCTTGAGCGCCTGACGCGCGAACCCCCGCTCCTCCCTTCCACCAGCCCCCCGCCGCTCCCTGACCGGCTTCCCCTTCCCGCCCTTGCCGTCCCTGGTGTCGGACGAGACGGAGGTCGCGTCCGCATCCGCCGCCGGCGGCAGCGCGGCCGCCCGGCCGCGGGCGCCGCCCACGTCGCCGTCGTCGTCCGTCGCGGGCGCGCTCCCCGGCGCGCCTATGGAGTGGGACGCCGTCATGAAGGCCGCAAAAGACGGCACCCTGGACCTGGACACGGAAAAGGATGGAGCGGTGGCGCTGCCGCCGGCGCCCGAGCTGGCGGTCGCGCTCCCGCCCGCGGTCGCGACCGTGCCCGAGGCCGCGGTCGCCGGCGTGCTGCCCGTGGGCCCGTGAGCGGGCGGTGTGACGGAGCAAGGCGCGTCCCGACACGCACCACCTCGACCTCCCTCCCTCACCCCCCCCGTCTCTCCTCGTCACCCGTCCTCCTCCATCCCCTCGACCGCCGCCGCCGCCGCCGCGCGTGCTGTGGCCGCCGCTTGCGCGACGCGGTCGGCTTCCGCCTGGCGCTCGGCCTCGGCCGCCGCGGCGGCCGCCGCGGCCACCGCGGCCGCGGCCGCCGCGGCCGCCCCCGCCGCGCGCGCGCGCGCCTCCCACTCCCCCGCCTGGCCCGCGACCAGGGCCGCAAACTCGGCGACCGAATCGGGCACGACGGCGCCGCGCGCGTCGCCCGCCGCGCGCGTGACGCTGCCCCACTCCTCGCCCGGCACCAGCGCAGGCAGCGCCGGCCGGGCCAGCAGCGGCCCCAGCGCGGGCGCCAGCTCGTAGCAGGTGCGGAAGAGGGACGCGCGGCCAAACACGTAGAGGCCGAGGCGCGCGCGCGAGAGCGCGACGGTCGCGCGCCGCGCGTCGCGCAGGTGCCCCACCGCCCGCGTCCGCACCAACGACAGCAGCACGATGTCCGCCTGCTGCCCCTGGAACTTGTCCACGGTGGACACGGCGGCGGGGGGGCCAAAGGCGGGGTGGTGCGCGCAGCGGCGGTCGACCACGTCGGCGAGCAGATCGCGCTGGCCGTTGTAGGTCGTCAGAATCGCGATCCGCGCCGCCGGCCACCCCCGCAACCGCAAGTATTGGTAGAGCGACACCAGGAGCTCGGCCTCGCCCAGGTTTTGGTAGTAGTGGGGCGAAGGCGCAGTTTCGCCGCGGCCGCCGAAATCGGGGACGTCGACGAACTGCGCGTCGAACGCCATACCCGCCGTCGCCACTGCATACTCTGGCGCCACCCCGTCCCCCTGCCCGCAGACTCGGGGCAGATTCGTGAGCACGGGGTAGCGCCACGCGTAGAGGGACGCGAGGCCCGGCCGCGCGCGGCCCTGCGCGTCGAGCTGGACCGCGGGCGTGCCGAGGCGGACGAGCCGCGCAAACGCGCTCTGGTCCAGGCCGCACCCGCGCGCCAGGGCCGCGTTCTTGACGACGGGGGGGAGCTGGTGGTGGTCGCCGATGAGGACGACGCGCGCGAGGCGGGTGGAGCAGGTGTCGGACGAGGGCGGCGCGCCGCCGCCGCCGCCGTCGCCGACGTCGTCGTCGGGCGCCTGGAGCAGCATCGGGATCGCCGTCTCCAGCTCCAGCACTTGGCCAGCCTCCTCCATGACGAGGGAATCGTACCTGCAAAGGAAGAGGAGGGAAGAGGGGTTGGCGTGGTGGTCGGCGCGGCCGCGCGCGCGCGCACGCGCCCTTCCCCCCCTCTCCCTTCTTCTCTTACTTGAACCCCATGCCCACAAACTCGCCCCGCTTGATCGCCGCGTGCGTGCACGTCATGGCGACGACGCGGGCGAGGCGCGTGACGAGGTAGTGCGTGCGCGCGGACGCCGATTTAAGAATTTCCAGCGGGCGCAGTTCCTCGAGTTCCGCGAAAAGGGCCCGCAGCGCCCGCCACGCGCCGTCCGCCGCCTCCTCGTTGGCCGCCCGGTCGGCGCCCGTGAAGAGCGGGGGCGCGCCAGCGCCGGGCGGCTCGAAAAAGGGGGCGAACGGGAACGCGGCGGCGACCGCGCCCGCGTCGCCGGGGGCCGCCGCCGCCAGCGCCGCCTTGAATTTGGCCCACGCGGGCCGCACGCGCAGCGCGTCGAGCGACGCGGCCGCCTCGCAGGTGCAGGCGGCGCCAGGGAGCGCGCCGACCACCACCCCGAGCCGCTCGGCGTCCGCCAGCAGCTCCAGCCGGCGCGCCAGCAGGGCGTCCACCCGCCCCGCGCGCGAGAAATCGTCGGCGGCCGCCAGGTCGGCCTCGCCGGCGCCGAGGCGGACGAGGTGGCGCGCGGGGACGTCGCGCGCGACCAGTTTGGCAAAGAGGTCGTTGAGCGCTTGGTTCGAGTGCGTGACGAGCAGCGTCCGCCCGTTGGGGTTCGCGTGGTAGAGCGACGTCAGAATTTGGACGGCGACGTCGGTTTTCCCCGTCCCCGGCGGGCCCACGACCTGCGTCAGCCCCGGCTGCAACCCCGCCACGATGGCGGCCGTCTGGGCGGGCGTGAAGCGCACGGCGTTGGGGGGCGGGAGGGGCGGGGCGAACGGGGGGGGGGGCGGCAGGGTGTAGGGGGCCACGGTGAGAACGCGGGGGCCGGGCTCGCCGCCGCCCCCAGCCCCGTCACCGTACTCCGAGTCCGGCAGCGCGACGCGGTACGGCGGCGCCCGGGAAGAGGACGCGGGCGCGTCCCACCGAATCTCGTAGTCGGGAAAGGCTTCGCCGACGTGCGCCTCGTCGACCAGCGTGTCGCGCACATCCACCCACGCGCCCACCCGCGGCAGCCCCCGCCACGTGGCGGCGACCGGGTCACCGTACCCGAGGAAGGCGTCGCGGAGCCAGTCCGGGAGCGGGGCGCCGTCGGCCAGCGCGCCGCGCGCGGCCGAAAGGACCGCCTTGAAATTGTTCTCCTTGCCGCGGCGCCGCAGCGCGACGCTGAACGTCGAGTAGACGTCGCCATGCATGCCACCCCTCGCCAGCGCCTCCATGTCGGCCTGGTATTGGGCGGGGTCGAGGGCAAGGACAAACGTGCGGCCATCCCCCGCGGGCGCCTTGGCGTCTTCGCGCCGCACGCGCCCCGTGAAATCGTTCATCAGGCCGCCCTCCGAGTCCCGCACTTCGACGATCTCGGCGCCGCGCATGGCGGTGAGGCCGGCGAGGGCGGCGGGGGACGGGTCGGGGCCGAGGGCGGCGGGGTCCCGGGGGGGGCCGACGGCCAAAAGAAAGAGGACGTCGTGCTGCCGCAGGCCGTCCCACTCGGCGCGCACGTCCGGGCGCATGCCGGCGAGGGACAGGTCGAGCTCGGCGGAAACGGACGCGGGGTAGTCGTCGCCGACGCGCGGGCGCTTGACTTCGGTCACCGCAAACCGCCCGACCCGCGCCGCCATGCGCGCCCACCCCCGGAACGTGAGGTTAGAAGGGTTGGCAGGGTCGGGCGCGGGCGCGAGGCGGGCGAGGGCGTCGACGACTTCGTCCCGGATTTCGGCCGCGGCCTCCAACCGGTACAACTCCAAGTTCCGCAGCAAATAGTCGCCCGCCGTGAGGAACTGCAGGTTGAGCTTGGGCAGGGGGAGCGGGCCCGCCCGCCGGCCGCGGGCGTCGGTCGGGACGGCGTCGGGGTCGAGGAGCGCGGCCTCGGTCGGGTAGAGCGGGGTGGCGGCCGCAGCCGCGACGGTGCCCGGTTTCAGGGCGTAGGACGCGCCCAGAGCGGCGAGGAGGAAGTCCCGGTCGTGGCTTTCGGGGTCGTCGGGGCGGACGACGCGCGCTTGGTCGACGACCAAGGCGCGGAGGTCGGCGTCGCTCAAACCTCCCAACCCCGCCGCCAGCTTGCCCGGCGTGCACACGTCCATCGCCGGCGCCAGCGCCAGGTCGCGCGCGGCCGGGTGGTGGCGGAAGAGGAGGCGCTGCAGCGCGGCGCCGCGCGCGAGCGCGCTCCGCGCGCGGTCGGCGTCGGGCGCCGCTTCGCCGGTGTGGTCGTCGATCGGGAAATCGGCATAGTGGCGGGCCAGGGCGACGAGGCGGGCGAGGCGGGAGCGGGGGGCGAGCGCGACAGGGGCGGAACGGGAGGCCTTGAGCAACACGCCGCGCTCGTCGAGCACCGCGCGCGTAAAGCGCCGCGTCGGCAGCTGGGCCAGCATGTCGCCCCACAGGCCCGCCCCGGTCTCCAGGTAGAGGGCGAGGGGAGGGTCTGGGGCGGGGGGGGCGGCGGCGAGGGCGGCGAGCCACGCGTCGACGAGCGCCGGGACGAAACTCGACTCCGGCCCCGCGCGCGGGTCGGCTCCCGCCGCCGCCGCGGCCTTGTCCTTTTTGGCGAGCCGCTTCCAGTGTTTGGCGAGGGCGGGCGCGGCCGCGAGCTCGAGCGCGGCGCGGCCGGGCGCGAGAGCGCGCCACAGGGGGAGGCCCACGAGGCGCAGCGCGTGCGAGCGCACGCCGGCGTGCTCCAGGGATTGAAAGGCGAGGCCGGAGAAGCGGAGGAGCAGGGTGCGGTCGGCAAGCGGCGCGTCGGCGCCGGCCACGAGCGCGGTCGCCGCGGCAAACAGCGCCGCCAGGCTCCCCGCCCCGCCCTCGCCGTCAAACCCGCCCCACGCGGGCACGCCTTCCGCGTCCTTCTCCACGAGCAGGGCCATGGTGGCGAGCAGGTGGGGGCGGGACGGGGCGGCCGGGGGGGGCGGAAAGTGGGGGACCAGGTACAGCTCCAGGAACCGGCTCAGCTCGAGGACGGCCACCCGGCGGCGCGAGGGCGGCCTCCCGCCGCCGCCCAGGACGTCGGCCCAGAGGCGGGCGACGAGGGACGGGTCGTAGGGCGGGGCCGCCGCGCGCGCCGCGGCGTCGGCCGGCCACCGTTCGGCGGCCAGCGCCGTGATGGGGTCGGCCTCGACGTCGGCCGCGGTCAGGGCGCCGCCAGAGGGGCGATAGGAGGACGAGTCGGCGCCGTCGGCGTCGGCGCGGCGGGGGCCGCGGCCGCCGCGGCCGCCGCCGCGGCCGGGCGGCGGACCGCGGCCGCCGGCAAAAGGGGGGCCGCGCCCGCCGCGGCCGGTGGGCGGTTGGGGGGCGCGAGCGGGGGGAGGCGGGCGCGGCGGCGGCGCGGCGGGCTCCGGCGCGGGCGCCTCGGGCTCGGGCGCCACCGGCTCCGGCATAGCCGCAGCGGCCTTTTTGGCGCGCGCCCGCTTGGGCGCGGGCTCCTGCGGCGCCGGCTCGGCCTCCGGTTTGGGCGACGCCGCCTTTTTGCCGCGGCCGCGCTTGGCGGCCGGCAACGCCTTGGCGCGGGCCGGCTTGGCGGCCGGCTCGGGCTCGGGCTCGGGCTCGGCGGCCGGCTCAGGCTCGAGCTCGGGCTCGGCGGCCGGCTCGGGGTCGGCGGCGGCCGCACTGCGCCGCTCGCGCGCCGGGCCCGCACCGCGCTTGGGCTTGGCGGCCTCGGCCTCCGGCTCGGCCTTGCCTTTCGCAGCAGCAGCCTTGCGCTTGACCGGGGACGGCGACCGGGACGCTGGCGCGGCATCCGCGGGCTTGGCGGCTGCGCGGCGCCCGCGCGTGGCTTTCGGCGCGGCCGCGGCCTCGTCGGCCGCCGCGTCGCCCGTCGACTGGCGCCCACGGGTCGCCTTGGGCGCCGCCTTGGCCGCGGCGGCCGCTCTCGTGGCGCGCGGGGGCATGGTTGGGGGGATGGTCTGGAGGTTGGGGAGGGGAGCGACCGTGAGCCGGTCGCCACTGACGCACAGAAGCCGCTCGGCGCGACTGGAGGCGACGCCAGCGGCGCCGGAAGGCGGGCCGCCACCCGCCGCCCGCGCCGCCGTCAATCGGCGCCGGCCCTCGCCGCGCCCCTTCCTCCCTCACAGCGCCAGCCGCACACTCTCACCTATGCGATCAGCGACCGACCCGGGGCGCGCGAGCGCGTCAGGCCGCGCGGCCGCGGCGCGCCGGCGCCGGCGTGCGCCGGGATTGCCGCGCCGGCGGGCTGGCGCGGAGGGCGACCACCGGGCGTTGGCCTACAGGCGCGTGGGAGGTAGTGCGCGCGCCGGTGGGCGGCGGGGCGGCTGTGAAGGAGAAGGGGGACGCGCAGCGCTGCACTCTCTGCTCTGTCCCCACTCGGCCGACCGCCGCCGGCCCGCGCCCGCGCTTGCGGGACGCGACCCGCATCGCGGGACCCGGCGACGGCCGCCGGGACTACACACCGCGCGCGCTCGACGCGCGATGTCAGTCTTCGGCCGCCGCGTGTGGGGCGCGGCGACGCCCGACACGTTCAAACTCGTGCTCGACTTTGACGCGTCGCCGCGGGACGAGGCGGCGCGCCCGTCCGAGGCGGGCGCGCCCGTGTCGCCGCTGGGCGCGTCGCTTCTTGCCGGCGCGGAGGCCGCCTGGCGCAAGAGCAGCCCGCACAACGACGGCCACTATGTCACGGTCGAGGTACGGGAGAGGAGTGGGGGTGGTGGACGCACAGGGGGGCTGGTGCGCGCGCGCGCGCCGGCCCTTTTGTTGTTTTCGTTCCCGCCCACCCCCTCTCCCCTTTCTCCCCAGGTCGAGTTCACCGCCGCCGAGTCCGAGGCCGACGTCGCGGCCCGCGTGGCCGAGGCGACGACCGGCGGCGGGGCGCCGGTCGAAGCGGTGTGCCGCGTGTCGGTCGCGGCCGGCGGCGCGACCCTCGCCGTCGCGCTGGCCCCCGCCCCCGCCCCCCTCGCCCGCCTCGAGCTGCGCAAGGCGCCCGGCGGCGCGGCGCCGCCGGACGCGCTGGCGCGGGCGGCGGTCGGGGCGGCGCCCGCGGGGCGCGTGCGGCGCGTCAAGGCGTGCGGCGGCGCCGTCCCCGCCGCGCTCGCCGCCGCGGCCGCCGCGGCGCCCACCCTGACCTGCCTCCACCTCACCCACTGCGCCCTGGTCCAACTCCCGGACGCCGTGTGCGGGTTGACGGGGTTGACCGAGCTCCGCGTGTGCCACAACAAGCTGGCCACGCTCCCGCGCGCGCTCGGCGCGTTGACCGCCCTCCGCCGCCTGCACGCCGACCACAACGCGCTCACCGCGCTCCCCGCGTCCATGACCGACCTGGTGCACTTGACGCACGTGTCGCTCGAGGGCAACAAGCTCGCGACGCCTCTGACCGACGTCGCGCGCTTCCCGCGCCTCGCCTCGCTCCACCTCGACGGCAACCCGCTCTCCTTCCTGCCCGACCTGGGCCCCGCGGCCCGGCTGCGGTCGCTGTCCGCGGCGGGGGCGCGGCTGCGGGCGGACGCGGGGTGGACGGTGTGGCGCGCGGAGCTCGCGGCGGCGGACAAACCCTCGTCCTACCTCCCCTCCTCAACCGCCTCCATCCCCAAACAACTGGAGGCATTGTGGACCCTGGTCTTCCGCCGGGCCGCGTGCCGGCACCGCCTGCTGGCCGGCGGCCTCGCCGCGCTCGCGGGCGACCCGGCGGCCGCGGCCGCGATCGCGGCCCAACCGCGCGCCCTGCCCCAGCTCGCCCTCACGCTGCTTTCCGCGGACGACGATGTTGTGCTGGCGCAGACGGCGCTCGCGGCGGGGCGGATCGCGGGGGCGGGGTGGGTGGGTGGGGGGCCCGCGGGGGTGGAGCTGAGCACGGGGCTGCCCGACCCCACCCTTCCCCCTCCGGCCGCCGACCCCGCCCTGCTGCCCGCGGCCGAAGCGTTGCTGGCGTCGCCGCGCGCCGCGGCGCGTGCGGCGGGCGGGCGCCTGGTGGCCGGCCTCGCGGCCGCGGGCGGCGCGGCGCAACTCGCGGCCTCCCCCGCCGTCCTCGCCGGCCTCGCCGCCGCCGCCCGGGACGGCGCGGCGGATGTGCAGGCGGCAGGGCTGGACGCGATTGCGGCGCTGGCGCTGGCCGAAGAAGGGGCGGCCGCGGCGCTGCGGTCGGCGGCCGGCCTCCTCCCGGCGCTGGAGCGCGCGGCGTCCTCCGGCCCGCCCGTCGGCTCCCCCGCCGCTGTCGCCCACCCCCGCACCCGCGCCCTGCGCGCCCTGGCGGCGTTGGGCGCGCGCGCCGCGCTCGACGCCGCGCTGCGCACCCCGGCGCGCCCCGCCGCGACCGGCGTCCGCGTCCTCGCCCTCGACGGCGGCGGCATGAAAGGGCTGGCCTGCATCCGGGCCTTGGAGGCGCTAGCAGCTAGGTTGGGGCCTGACGCGCACGTGACTGATTATTTCGATTTAGTCGCCGGCACGTCGACCGGCGCCATCATCGCCGCCGCGCTCGCCGCCCGCCGCATGACCCTCGCCGAAGTCACCCACATGTACAAACACTTGGGGGCGGCCGTGTTCCGGTCCGCGGCGGCGGTCGCGGTCGCGGCCGATGGAGCGGGAGGGGCGCCGAGCCCGCCGCCGACCGCGCCGCCGCCCTCGCCCACGCCCGCCGCCCCCCCGACCGCCGACGGCTGGCGCGACTCCCTCGCCCGCGCCTACGCGTCCGGCACGCGGTCCATGCGGGTGGCGGTGTACGGCGCCAAGCACGACGCGGCGCTGTTCGAGGCGATCGTCAAACGGCTGTGCGCGTTCTCCGCCGTCGGCGCGCCGGGGTCGGACCTCACCTCGATCGCCGCGTCCGGCGCCCCTCGCCTCGCCATCGTCGCCACCCTGGCCTCGGTCGCGCCCGCGACGCCCTTTGTGTTTCGCACCTATGCGCACGCGCCGCCGTCGAACGCGGCGGCGGCCGCGATGGGCGCGCGCCCCGGCACCGCGGCCGCCCCCGTCTGGGCCGCCCTGCGCGCCTCCTCCGCCGCGCCCTACTACCTGGACGATTTCCGGTTGGGCCGGGACCGGTTCCAGGACGGCGCGACGACCGCCAACAACCCCGCGCTCGTCGCGCTGCAGGAAGCACGGTTGCTCTGGCCCGGGGCGCCGATCGCGGCGCTGGTGTCGGTGGGGCCGGGCGCCGCGCCCAGGCGGCCCCGGCCTCGCGCGGGCGCGGCGGGCGGGTTTGGGGAAGCCGGCGCCGTGCTGATAGAGTCGGCGACGTCGGTCCGCGGCACGCACGACGCGCTCGCCACCCTCGCCCCCCTCGTCCCCGGCATGCGGTACTACAGGGTGGCGCCTGTCGATGCGAGGTGCGCCATGGAGCTGGACGAAACGGATGAAGGGCGGTGGGCGGCGCTGGAAGCGGCGGCGGACGAGTACCTGGCGTCGCCCGCGACCGCGTCCATGCTGGACGACCTCGCCTCGTTGCTCACGGATCCTTCGCGCGGCGGTGGCGTGCGGTGCGCGGCCGCGGTGGCGGCCGCGGCGCGGCGCGAGGCGGAGAAAGGGTCCGAGGCGGCCGCGCCGGCTGCGACGCCGCGCGCTCACTCGCTCCCGGTCGCGCTCGCCGACGTCGGTCCGCCCGCCGACCGCCCGGGCGTGCTGTTGGTGTCGCCCGGCGCGTGCCCGGAGCACGACGCGGCGTACCCCGAGGTGGCGGCGGCCGCGGCCGCGGCGGCCGCCGCCGCGGGCGCCGGGCCGACCCCGCGCGCGGCGCTGGCCGCCGCCGACGTCGAGTCTTGCGGCGCGCCCGCCGCTCTGGCGTCCCTACTCGCGGCCTCAGGCGCCGGCGTGGGCGTCGTGGTCCTGGGCCTGCACTCCGACGGCCGGGGCGGCCTCGCCGCGTCGATCGCGCGCGGCCCGGCCGCGTTCGACCTGCCCTCGCCGGCTGCCGACGCGGCGCTGACAGCGGCGGGGGGGAACGTGTCATCGGGCGACACGCTGCTGGCGCTGGCCGCGTCACACCCCGCGGGCCTGCGCGGCGCGCGCGGCGCCGCGCTCGCGCTCGCGGCCGCGACCCCCACCTCGCTCCTCTTTCGCTCCGCGTCCCCGGCCTCCTCCCTTGGCCCCGAAGACGGCGACCGGCCGCCGGCGGGGTGCCTGGCGGGGCAGGTGGTGGTGGTGGCGGCGCCGGTGGGGGGGGCGACGGGCGCCGCGCTCGTGGCGGCCGGCGCGGGCGCGGTTGTCTTCTTTTCCTCGCCCCTGACCCTCGCCGACGCTGCCGCTGCCGCTGGTGCCCTGGTGCGCGCGCTGACCAACGGGGAGAAGCTGACAGAGGCGCTCGGCGCCGCGGTCGCCGCCGCGCCCGCCGCGCGGGGCGCGCTGCGCGTGGCGTGGCCCGGCGGGCCCGACGGCCGGCCCGCCGAGGCGGCCGCGAGTGTCGAGGGGGAGGCGTTGGCGTGGGGGAGTTGAAGGCGCGGTGCACCGAAACAACGAGAAACCTCATAACGGCCGCCCCACTCGTCTCCCTCTCCTCACTCTCTCCGATGCCGCCCTCAACCCTCCGACTTAAAGTCGCCGCCCCCGGTGGCGTCCGCCGCGTGGTCGCCGTGCGCGCGGACGGGTGCGTGGCTGACGCGGCGGCCGTGGCGGCGGCGGCATGCGGCGGCGCGCCGCGTGCCGCCGCGCTCGCCACCGACGACGGCTACGCTCTGGCGCCCACGGACCGCGCGGCCGACGTCCTGCGCGACGGCGACGCTGTGGTGCTGGTGGCGGGGGTGGAGGCGAGGGCGGCGGTCGCGCCGGTGCGAGCCGCGCCCCCCCCGCCGCCGCTCGAGGAGACTGCTTCCACGTCCTCCTCGGCGTCGGCGTCGTCGTCCTCATCCAGTAGCAGCAGCGATGAGTGCGACTCCGACCTGCCGAGCGCGGGCGGCGGCCGCGGCGGCGGCGCGCGCGGCGCCCAACCTGCGACGCCCGCCGCCGCGCCGCGCCGGCGCCCCGCCGCGCCCGAGGATGCGGCCGCGGTCAAGCGGCCGCGGTCGCGGTCGGCGGTGCGGAAGGCGCGAAAGCGTGCGGCCGTCCGCGCGGCAAAGGCAAACGCGGGGGCGGGCGAGGCCCTGCCCCCCTCTGCCCCCGCCACCCGCCGCATCACCCGCCCCGCAGCCCTGCTCGCGGCGGCCGACGCGTCCGCGCTGACGCCGTGGGGAGAAGAAGCGCAGCGCGCGGCCAACGGGCGCGCGGCGGCCGAGCGCGAGTGCGCGGCGGCCGCGGCCGCCGCCGCCGCCCCCCTTCTCGCCGGCGATCCGCGCCCCGGCGACGTCCTGGCATGGCGTGCGGTCGAACTGACGGCGGAGGGCGTGCCGGGCGTGGCGGGGTGGCGGCTGGGGACGGTGACGCGCGCCGCGGCGCGCGGCGCGGTCTTGCTCGCGCCCGCCGGCGGCGGCGCTCCCGTCGACGCCGTCGTCGGCGACGACTTTGCCGAGACGCGGCTGGTGCGGCGGGAGGGGGTGGCGGCGGCGGCGGCGGCGGCGGCGCCGCCGCCCCCCCCGCCCCCCCCGCCGCCCGCCCCCGGCGCCCCCCCCCCCCGGTCCCGCCCCCCCCCCCGCGCCCGGGACGGCGCCCTGGGGCCGCTTCTGGCGGCGTTGCGCGCCGGGTCCCGGTAGGGAGGGAGCAAGGGCCTGCAACAAGGGCGGCGCGCGCGCCCCCCCCCCGCCTCCCCCCCTCACGCCACTCGCTTGCCCACCGCGGCCGCCGCGTCCAGCCGCGCCCGCCCCTGCGTCACCTGCAGAAAGGCTTCCAGCGCGAGCGCGGCGTTGACCTGGCCCGAGTGCCGCGTGAACCACGCGCGCGGCGCGAGCGCGCCGCCCCGCTCCCGCGCCAGGATGGAGTCGTACGCCGCCACCACGTCGTCGGGGGAGGTGAAGAGGGCGCCCGTCTCCGGCTGGGCGTACTTCCAACTGGCGGCGGGAGGGGGCGGGAGTGTGGGGGTCGACCGAAACCCCAACCCCCAAAAAACCCGACCCCAACCCCAACCCCAACGCACCCGCCGTCGATGGCGGCGTTCACGAGGACGGGGACGTCCAGCGACAGCGCTTCCGCGATGACGCGGGGGGAGGCGTCGTGCGTGTTGGGGGCGAACATCATGCGGGACTGACAAGAAGAGGGGGGGGTGGGAGGGGTCGAGGGTCGAGGGTCAGGGTCGACGCGCGCGGCCGAACGAACAAGACACAAACGCCCGCCCCACCCCTCCCTCGTACCGCTTCCACCTCCTTGAGAAAGTCGCGCCACGGCATCTTGGCCGCGCCGTGGACGACGAGGCCCCTCTCCACGAGGGGTTTGAGCTCGGGCGCGTCGGCGGGGTCGCGCCCGAGCACGAGCGCGGTCGCGTTGCGCGCCTCGGCCAACGCTTTGATGCAGGCCACCGCCAGCGTCCAGTTGCGCGCGTAATCGTTCCAGGGGCCGCCCTGGTCCGAGTAGGCGAGGTCGTACTTTTTGGGGACCGCGTCCCGCCCCCACGGCACGAGCGACCCGCCCCCGTCCCGCCGGTCCGGGTCGGTGAAATCGGATTCCGACAGCAGCATGCGGGGCACGTGCGCGGGGAGGACGGCGGCCGCGGCGGCGGGGCGGAAGCAGTGGAGCCAGCCGTCGACGTGCGCGAGGAGCGCGCGGTCGCCCGCGGTCACGTGCCGGTCGTCGTGCGGGTTGGAGATGGCCCCCGGAAACTCTTGGTACGACGAGACGCCGAGCAGGATGTGGCCGGCGGCCTTGAGGCGCCAGAAGAGGGCGCGCTGGGCGGCAGAGCTGTGGCGGCGAGGGGAGGGTCGTCGGCGCGCGTCCTCCCTTCCCTCCAACGCCTTCTCGCCTCTCCCCCCCGCACCGGTAGTAGTTTAAATCGTAAAAGGGCGCGATGACCGCGACGACGCCGGTGTCGGTCCCGTCGGCGAAGCGCACGCGCTGGAAGGGGTACATGGGGTCTGTCTCCACGTACGACAGGAAGTACCCTCGCTTGCCGCGCGCCGCGCCCGGCGCGCCAGAGGCACCGGCGGCGGTGAGGGCGGCGGCGCGGGCGGCGACGAGGGCGTCGACGTCCGGGGACGACAGCGTCGGCCGCGGTGGCAAGGGAGACAGGACGCCGCCGCCCGCTCCCCCTCCGCTTTCAATGGCCAGCCCTGCCGCCGCCACCGCGGCCGCGCCCTCGGGCGACGGCAGGTCGGGGTCCGGGGTCGCGAGGGCGGCCATTGGGCCCGCGCGGCGCCCGGCCAAGACCACCGGCGCCGCGCCCGGCGTGATCGCCGCCCCACCCGACCGGGTCGATCCCCAAAAGGCGAGCAGGGCCACGAGGTTGAGCGCAACGAGCACGCGAGCGGACGACGCGCCAGCGGCCGCGCCCCCCGCCATCGACGCCGGCGGCGGGCGGCGGCTGCCCATCATGCGATGGAAGGGGCGCGGCCCGGACGCGGGGCGGCGCGCGCCCCGGGGCGGTTGAGTGATTGGTGGGGCGCCGCGGCGCCCACTCTCTTGCCGACCATGGGCGCCGCGTCCCGCCTCGGCCGCGCGGCTCGCATGGCCGCCGCCTGGGTCCTGTTGCTTGTACTGTTTCTGGCGGCCGCGCTGGCGGACGCGCGCAAGCTGGCGCAGCAAGGTGGGGGGGGGGGATGGGGGGCGGGCGGCGCGGCGAGAGGGGGAAGAGCGGCGCCGTGGGCCGACGAGACACCTTGTCCCTCGTCCCGCCCTCCCATAGCGTCCAGTCAGTCGTCTACCGCCGGCGTCGGCTGCACGGTGGGCTCCCCGGACGACGCCGAGCCCTCCCCTGCGCGCGTCGCGCGCTGCCGCTCGGCCGGCGCGTCCCCGCTCGTCGTCGCGTCGGCCGCCACCGCGGTGCTCGTGCCGCCGGGGCTGGAGAAGCAGGCGGCGGATGAAGGGGACGACGATTGACGAGGGAGCGGGGGGGAGCGCGGACAAGAGACGGCGGGTCGAGAGAGGGGAAACGGTTTCGTGTGTTCAGTGCGCGCCAGTCGCCTCTCCGGGCTCCGGGCGCGCGACCGAGGGCGCGGCGGCGCGGTCAAAATGTGGGGCAACGCGGAGGCGGGGCGGCCCCCCCCGAACGCCCCGCCTCCTCACCCGGCCACCGGCAGCGCCTCGGTCGCGCGCAGGGGCGACGCGGGCGACCCCCAAAGACGGCCGGCATTCACGATCAGCCGCGTCGCCTGGAACAGGAGCAGGACGGCCCAGACGGAGGTCAGCGAGGGGCCCGCGGCGCGCGCGGCCGCGACGCACAAACCCACGTTGAGAAAATTGGCGCCAGCTTGATACCCCAAGTCCCGCCCCGCCAGCAGCATGCCTTCCGTGGCCATGGACGCGGTGTGCACGCCCAGGGTGAGGGCGACTAGGGGTGCGACGGAGGCGAGGGCGGCGGCGATGGCGGGGTCTGAAGTGAAGAGCGGGGGGGCCACGGCGAGCACGGTTGTCACCAGGGCGACGTTCAGCGCGCCCGCCGTCAACCCCGCTTTGAGCAGTTGCCCCGCGACCGCGGCCGCCGCCTGCGGGTCCCCGACCGACGCCGGCAGCCACGCCTGCGCGCCGGCCGACACCGCGTCGCCAAAGCAGGCGTGCAGGAGGAACACGGAGATGGCCAGGTGGTGCGCGGCGGCGGCAGCGGGGCCGAGGGAGGCGGCGAGGGCCGACAAAAAGGCGTACAAAGCGACTTTTGTGCCGAGGAGGGCGACGATCGGCGCGGCGTACCCCAGGAGCACCGCCCTCGCCGCCGCCACGCTCGGCAGCCGCCAGGCTAGCCGGGCAACGTATCCGGGCGGCGCCGCGCCGCCGGGCGGGCGGGCGAGGCGGGCGAGCAGGAACCCGGTCGCGGCCGCCTGCGCGGCCACCGTCGCCCACGCCGCGCCCGCGATGCCTGCACCGGCGCCGCACACCAGCACGATGTCGAGCACGAGATTCACCGCCCCCGCCAGGACGGCGGCGGCCAGCGGGGTGCTCGTGTTGCGGGCGGCCAGGAAAAATGATTGGACCACGAACGAGACGACCGCCGCCGGCGCGGCCGCGGCCCGGATGCGCACGTAGGCCAGCGCGGGCGCCACGACGTCCGCGGACGCGGGCCCCGCGAGGGCGGCGAGGCAGGCGGGGCCGGCGAGGAGCATGAACGCGGCGAGCGCGGCGCCGAGGAGCAGGGCGAGGCCGACCGCGTCGGCCAGCATGGCGTCCGCGCCGGCGCCGTCGCCGCGCGCGAAGAGCAGCGACGCTGAATTGGCGACGGCGGATGCCATGAAGGTCAGGATGTAGGCGCCTGAGGGGCGGAGGGGGTGGTGGCGGGGGCGTCGGCGCGAGACGGCGGCGCTGGTGTCGAGTTCTTTTGTGCGTCCTTGCTCGCACTCTCTCGACTCTGTCTCCCTCCCAACCGCACCCTCAACCCCCCCCGACTCCCTCCCTCACCATAGTCGCAGACCACCGTGGCCGGCCCAAGCGCGGCCAGTTCAAGGGAGGAGCGCGTCCCCACCACGCTCGAGTCGATGAGGCCGAGGACGGGGCCGATGACCCAGATGGCTGTCGTGGGCAGGGCGAAGCGGAGGAGGGCGGCAAGGGACGCGTCGCGGGCGGCGGGGGGGAGGTCGACGACTGTGACCGCCGGCGGCGCGTCCGCGCCCGCCGAGAGCGTGAACGCGTCGACCTGGGCCGTGCTGGACGCCGCGGGCGGCGAGTCGCCGGCCGCCGACGCCGCGCGCGGCGCGCGCGCGCGCCGCTGCGCCCTCGCAGGCCGCCGCCGCGCCGGCCGCGGCGGCCTCGCGGCTGCCGCCGATCGGGACGCTCGCATTGGGGGCGAGTGGGCGTGTGTGCGAGCGCACCTGCCCGGAACGGCGCCGCGCTCGAGCGCTCTCCCACTCCTCCCGCCGCGATGCGGGCCGCCCTGACCCTCGCCGCCCTGGCCGCAATAACCGCCGCGCCAGCGGTCGCTTCTCCCGTCGTGTGCGACGGGAAAGCGTACCAGAAGTCGGCGCTCCTCCACCTCGCATCCACCAAACTGGCCTCTGTCTTCTCCGACGCGCGCGGCATGCGCCAATTCGAGGCGTCGGCCGTGAGCATCGAAGCGGGGACGGGGCGGGCGGCCATCATTTTCGACAACGCGCACGCGGTCGGTGTCCTCGACCCGCTCCTCCCCTGGCGCCCGTCCGGCGCCCTGCACGGCCGCCGGCGCGCGGCGCCCTCCGATTACGAGGGCATCGCGTGGGGCGAGGGCGGGACGGTGCTGGCGCTGGCCGAGGGGGAGGCGGTCGAAGGCGGCGACGGCGTCAGGAAAGCGCGGATCGACGAGTTTGCGCTCCCGTCCGATTCTTCGGTCGACCCCACCCTCATCCGTTCCTGCCCCGTGGAATACGAGCTCCACGCGGAGAACAAGGGCTTGGAAGACCTCGTCTCTCTCTCCCCCGGCCGCGCGCTCGCGCTGTGCGAGGGCAACCGCTGCCTCGGCGGCGCCCCGGGGCGGGAGCCGGGGCACGGGAGGATGCTGGCGTTGACGAGGGTGGATGGGGAGGGTGACGGAGGGGGGGGCGGCTGTCGGTGGGTCGTCGACAGGGTGGTCGGGGTGCCGCCCGATGCCGCCTTCTCAGACTACGCCGGCCTCGCCCTCCGCAACGGCTGGCTCGCCGTCCTGTCCCAGGAGGACGCCGCCGTTTTCGTCGGCCGCTTCAACGCGTCGACCCTGGAGTTTGCGCCGCACGACCCGGCGCGCGACGCGCGCCGCGTGTTCGGCCTCCCCCGCACCCCGTCCTGCGACCGCACCTTTTGCAATGCGGAAGGCATCGACTTTGTGGACGACCCGGGGGTGCGCGGGCCGGCGCGTGTGGTGGTGGTGACGGACAAAGCGCGGCCGGGCTCGCCGTGGCCGTGCGTGCAGGCGGCCGAGGCGATCCACCTCTTTTCGTTGCCCCGCAAAGCGATCCCGCAACCCGATCCCGTGGATGGCGAGGGCGTGGCGGCGGCATAGCGAGACGGAGTTTTTTTCTTTCTTCCGTTGTTGCAACCGAAACCCTCCCCCCTCCCCCTCACACTTTCCGCACCATGAGGAACACGGTGGACCCGACCCCCAGCGCCCCCAGCTTCGCGGCGTCGCCCGCGAGGCGCATGAGCAGGCCGCCGAAGGAGGCAAACACCTCGGCGCGCGGGCCGCCGCCGCGCGGCGGGGCGGGGGGGGCGGGCCCGCGCCGCCGCGGCGGCCCGGGGGGGGGGGGGGGCGGGGCGGGGGGGGGGGGGGGCGGGGGGGGGGGGGGCGGCGGC
>Ga0315283_10000370_pt1 | contig 32505 bp, 32 predicted proteins | sample YL17G09_0_MG_FD_204541 | JGI IMG/M metagenome (GOLD analysis project Ga0315283, IMG submission 204541) | Sediment microbial communities from Yellowstone Lake, YNP, Wyoming, USA - YL17G09_0 | ecosystem: Environmental > Aquatic > Freshwater > Lake > Sediment | place: USA: Wyoming | collected...
GGCGCCAGTTTCAGTACCGCGTGGTCCGGTCGGCGTTCTTCCTGTTTCTCATTGCACCGCTCGCACAGTTCGTCGTGTTGCAGCGCTTTCCATGGAATGGGCCGTGGCGTTTGACGCGCCGGAACGCCGGTATCCTGTGGACGAACTTCTTCCTGCTGTTGATTTATGCCGCGCTGATTCACTGGATCGGCTGGAAATCGTTCGTCTTGATTCAATTGCCCCTCGTCGCACTGATGGGCGGCGTCGGCATGCTGCTGTTCTACGTGCAGCATCAGTTCGAAGGCACGTATTGGGCGAAGGCCGAGGAATGGGATTATGAGACCGCAGCGCTGCGCGGCAGCTCCTTCTTCAAGCTGCCGCGAATCCTACAGTGGTTCACGGGCAATATCGGTTTTCATCACATCCATCACCTGAGCCACCGCATTCCGAATTACAATCTACAACGCTGCCACGACGACATTCCCAGGTTCCGCAACGTCAACGTCATTACGCTGCGGTCCTGCCTGCGCACGTTCAACCTCCAATTATGGGATGAAAAGCGCCAGCAGCTCGTGAGCATGCGCGAAGCCAACCGGCGCCAGAGGGCCCAGGCCCAGGCCTAGTCACTGGGTGGCCAGGTAGGGTCCGCGACGGCCGGAAGGCCGGTTGCCCGGGCGTCCGCGGGGCGATATCATGGTAGCCCCAGCGCAACGCACCACCCAAGCCGCCAACCCTGGAGACTGCCATGCAGCTTCGAAATCACTACCGTCTCTCCCGCATGACCGTGGCCGCCCTGGCGGCGCTTTCTCTGGGCGCAGCGTTGCCGGCCGGGGCCTCACCGGGCCTGGCCGCGAATCTCTTCGTCACCGGTGACGTTTCCAACACGGTGCGCGAGTACACGGGGAACTCGGGCGCCTTCCAGGGGAACTTCTGCACGCCGTTTGCCGCGAATGGGCCGATGTCCGTGCACTTCAACGCGGCCGGCACCCGCGTGTTGATTGGCAGCGTGTCCGGTGGAGTCGAGGAGCGCGACGCCACGACCGGTGCGTACATCAAGACTTACGCTCCGGCGGGCGGCTGGCAATGGGGCGCACTCTATGCGCCCAACGGCAATGTCTACATCGGCAGCATCACCACCAACGATGTTCGGGCCTACGACCCGGTGACGGCCGCGTTCTTGTACGTTGTCACGCCGGTGACCGCTCCCGCCGACATGCGCGTCGGACCGAATGGCAACTTGTATATCTGTTCGTACGGGGGCGGCTTCGTGATCGAAGTGAACGCCATCAACGGCAATTTCGTCAGCCTATGGGGCCTGCCGCCGATGGCTTTGGCAAACGACATCGCCTTTTTGCCGAACGGCGAGATTCTCGTGACCGCAATGCGTACGAACGTCGTCTACCGGTACGACGCCGCCCACAACCTGCTCGGCTCATTCGGTAATCCATTCTGGGGCAATCCGCATGGCATCGTGCTGAGCCCCTGGACCGGCAACATTTTGGTGTCGGATGGTGTGACCGCGCAGGTGCACGAGTTCGACCCGGTGACGTTCAACGAACTCAACGCCGCGGTTTTGTCGCCGGGTCCGGGAGACAAGATCGTCGACCTGGAGTTCAAGCCGGGTGCGGGCCCCGTGTCGGTGACGCGCCAGGACTGGGGCCAAATCAAACGGCTCTACCGGTAAGAGCCGGCGCGATGCGAATAACCGCGCCGGGGCCAACGCGCATCCTGGGCGGCGTTGCGTCACGCCCTCACTTCGCACGCCTGTACTCGATCTGCAGCGGGCGGAACTTTGCTGCCGCCCGCCTCGAGTTCGAACTCCCCGACTACCTCGACGGGCTCGCCGTTTTCGGCGGGGCCGGGTTCCACCCAGCGGAACCGATTGCCGGGTTCGACGCGCGTGAGAGGCGCGGTGCCCTCGCAGCCGGGGCCCCACGACAGCCAGATCTGGCCGCCCGTGCGGAGCCCTTCACTGGTGGCGAGCGCGTTCCACCCGCGGGCGCGCTCGGGCCGTTGCGAAGGTATTCGGACTCGAGAGCTTGGTTGATCGGCCTGGGAATCCGTCGCAGACTGCCGGTCGAGGAGCCGTCCGTTCGAACCCGGCGGCGCTCACCCCACGCAAGGTGTCGTGCTGGAGCGTCGCCCGGGACGCCGGCCCTGTGCGAATTCTGAAAAACTCCAGGAGAGAACCCATGGCCAACACGACAAAGGGCTGGTTTGGGACGCTTGGCGCCGCCCTGTTCGCGCTCCCGCTCATCCTGTCCGCCACACCAGCCGCTGCGGGTCAGAAACCCGCCGACACGAACCCCGTACGCACTCAAAGCTTCAACTGCCCGCCGGGAGCGACGCGTCTGTGTACGCCGCTCGATGCCTCGTTCTCCGTGGTCGACTTCTCCGAGCAGGCCTGCAACGGCCCGTCGCTGCCGACCGACCCGTGTCAGCGGAACGACGATGATTTCTCGTTTCAGCTTGCCTTGCCGTTCACGTTCAACCTGTACGGTAGCAGTTACAACTCGGTGTTCATCAACAACAACGGCAATCTGTCGTTCGACGCCGGGTTCTGCACCTACACCGCGGCCGGATTTCCGGTCGGCGGGTTTCCGATGGTGGCGCCCTTCTGGGCCGACGTCGACACACGTGACGCCCCGAGCGGCGTCGTGTACTACCGGCTGGAGCCAACCCGGCTGACGGTGATCTGGGATCACGTCGGCTACTACTCCACGCACAGTGACAAGAACAACACCTTCGAGGTGATCATCTCCAACGGCACCGACCCGTTGCTCGGCGTCGGCAACAACGTCTGCTTTTGTTACGACGACATGCAGTGGACGACGGGAGATGCATCGAGCGGCAACGGCGGATTCGGCGGTGTGCCGTCGACGGTCGGTGTCAATAAGGGCGACGGCACGGCATTTGCGCTCATCGGCCGGTTCGATCACGAGGGGATCGACTACGATGGTCCTGGCGGCAGCGCGGACGGCGTGAGCTACCTCGACAACAAGCATTTCTGCTTCGATACCAGCGGTACGACGACCGGCGACAACCTGCCGCCCGTCGGCCAGGGCTTCCCGCCGGCCGGCACGGTGGTCCAGATGTGCGTCGGCGAGTGCGACACCTTGGAGACTTCGTTCGTGTCGCCCGAAGACGGCCAAACGACGACTACCGTCGTCGATCTGCAGGGGCTAGCCAACGTGACCCTGACGAATACCGCCGGCAACCCGTCGGTGCAGCACCTCCTCTTCTGTCCCGACGCGAGCCAACTGGGCCCGCACACGGTGCGCTACACGGCCACCGACGACGGCACCCCACCCGCGCAGACCGTGATCGAAGTCACCATCATGGTCCGCGACTGCAATGTTCCCGTCCAAAAGCCGACGTGGAGCAAGGTAAAGTCACTGTTCCGGTAGTCGAAATCGGAACGCCGGTGCTGCGGCCTCCCCCGTGGGAGGCCGCAGGGATGACGTGCTCGGGCGACACACGACAAGGTGACCGCTAGGTGGCTGCCAGCACGTCGCCGTCGCTCTTCCGAATAGGTCGGGCTAGTGGCCCGCCCGTTCGTCGAGGACCACGGGTGGCCTGGTGGCGCGGGCTGCCAGCGCCAGCCCGCCGCATGAACACGCGGTCGAGATGATCGCGATTCCTAGCACTTGCAGGGAATCCGACTTGCTCGGTTCGACAGTCATGGCGATGAGCGCCGCGAGCAGAAGCACGGCGTTCATCGCGAGGACGATCCAGAGATTCCGGCTCGCCCGGGGCAGGCCGCGCGAGACCGTGTAGGTCGCAAGCAGGGAATATCCGCCCAGGACGACGGCGACTATGAGCTCACCGACGTATTCCGCCGCCGGAACGGTGGCGAGGACCTTCGACCCTTCGCCCAGCAGGAACATCAGGAAGAATGAGCCCATTCCGAGCACGGCAGCCGGGACGACCCTCAACTTCCACGCGCTTGTCTCCTCCGACGCGGTTGGTCCAGGGGTTGACCTTCGCAGGCGAGATGCCGCTGCGATCACGAGCCCGGTGGTGGTGAACTCCGCGGCGGCAGACAGGAACATGAAGAGGATCGCTCCGTGCAGGGCGGGGCCATGGCTCCGGAACGTGAGTGCGGGGCCCACCAAGACAATCCCCAGCAGGAACGCCAGGGCGCCGATCACGTGAAGAATTGCGATCGAGGAACGTGGGCGGCCGACCGCCGAGGCGGCGACGAACGCCAGTGCGATGGCCGCGAGGACGGCGATCGCGGCCTGGACCAGGAACGCCGTAGCGGCCGAGCCGGGGGCGGCATCGGGGAAAGTATCGGACCGGACCGGCGGGATCACTCCCAGGGCCAGGGCGACGGCTGCTGCGGTCAGCAGGGCGGCGCCGATGATGATGAGACGGCGGGAAGATCTGATGCGGTCTGTCATGCTTGCCACCAAGTCGCCCGGGACGCCGGTAATCCTTGTTCACGATGTCATGCGCTCTTCGGGGCGCGGGTCCCTCGCGCGAGTCCCGGGCAGTCACCGGGCGCCGTCGATATCCACCGCGGATATGACGGCGCGGATCAAAGGATCGAATCGCAGTTCGGGTTTCGTCCGTGCAGAGATGCTCTCGCATCTGCTTTCAAAAGCGCGTCGTGAGCCCGAGTTTGAACATGTCGTACGCGAGCGGGGGCTCGGTGTTGAAGGGCCAGTTGGTCTCTTCCTGGCGAAGCTCGTAGAAGCCGTACTGCAACGCACCCTCGAGGACGAACCGCACGACCGGCGCCGCGTAGGGCGACGAGTCTTCGACGCGGTCGACGAAGAGGTCCACTGCCTCGAGGCCGACCCTGTCGATGATGGTCGACATCGCCCAGTACCAGATCTTGAAACCCGGGAAGACGACCGATCGTTCGTAGCCCGCGTGCAACGCGAGATTTTCGCCGAAACCGACCTCGACGGCCGACTCCCACGAGTCACCAAAGCGGGTGTGGCTCGTGAACTGCTCGAGCATCGCAGCGTCCACCGGCGGCAGCGCGCCCACGGCCCCGCCGTCCACATCGAGCGAGTACCAGCCGAAACCGAGGGCGCTCTGGAGGACGAAGCGTCCGCGGTTCGACGCGAAACGGTAGCCGTAGCCGTCGGCGAATCCGAGGCCGAACCGCCACATGTCGGTGCCGACCTCGGACGAGGAAGGCAGGTCGCTCGCGAGCCGGCTCGCGAGGTTGCCGACGTAGGCGAAGTTGGTGCTCTGGTGGAGGAGCGCGTCCACGCCTCCGAAGCGGCGCTCCATCCGGAAGCCAGCCTGGACGTCGAAGGCCCCGATCGAAGCCAAATCGCCCGTGAAGCCGTCGCGCTCCACGTCGCCGAAACCATACTGGATGCCGAGGACCGGTCGCGCGTGATGGCGGAAGTACTGCACCGAGAAATCATTGTCCGCAGTCGAGTGTTCGGTCGTGTCCGCGGGTGCGGCGCTTTCCTCGGGGGGCGCGGCGGCCGCCGGCGCGGGTCGCGTGGCGAACATCGTTCCCGCGCCAAGTGACGCGGCAAAGCAGGCGACGGTCAGCATCGATCGCACGGTTTCTCTCCCTTGGTAGACGTCAGGCCAGGAGGCATAGGTGCCGGTGCCCTTCAACAATACGCGGGCAGCGCTCGTCGGGTTCGCGAACATTCGCTCCTCGCTTGGGTTGCAGCTTAGACGACCCCACGGCTCTTGAATGAGGCGGAGTTGCTCTTCTGGAGACACCGCATTGGCATCGAGGGGTCGAGAACTCATGCCCTCAGGATGCCAGATCACGGCCAGTCGGTCACCCCCCGGCAGCTCCCACACGATGACTGTGTCCTTTGCACCGTGGAAAAGAGAGAGCAAAGGATCCTGGAAGAACGGTTCGGAGGATCGGCGCATCATGCAGTTGAAGACCCTTCGATGCTGCCCGGAGAGCGGCGTCGACCTTACCCGCCTTGGCGGTGGAGAGGACCTGCGTGAACTTCCTCCGGTTCCGGCGGATGCCGAACTCCTCCCGCTCCAGGATTTCGATAAGCCTGGTAATTGTTTGAGGGGCGAACGCCGCGTTTGCGTTCCGTGTTATCTTACGGGCCAGCGCATTGGCGGAGCAGAAGAGGTACGTACAATCGGTTTGCCTGGTGACGGTCATGACGTAATGCAGGAAGAAACGTTCGCGTATGCGAATGTTCGCATCCGGTGTCCGGCCATTCGGGCTTCTCTGGGCCATGAGCGGTACATTCCCACACGATGACTGTGCCCCCTTGCACTGTGGAAAAGAGCCAACAAACGATGCGGAAAGAACCTTTGAAAGGCGTGATCGACCGCTCCCTCAATTACGGCCGGCATCTGATGGGTGAGTATCTCCGCCGGGTTTCGTCCGGCCGGATGGAGGTCGTTCTCGATATCGGCGCGGGAAACGGGGAGGACCTTTTCCTGGCCCGGGAGGCACGCCCCCAGGCGGCGCTTCACGCGATTGAAGTCTATCCTCCATATCAGGAAGCCCTCCGCGCGAAAGGGATTCAGGTCCACGCCCTGGACATCGAACGGGATCGCTTCCCCTTTGCCAGCGAATCGGTCGATGTCGTGATGGCGAACCAGATCCTCGAGCATGTAAAGGAAATATTCTGGGTTCTCCATGAATCCAGCCGGATCCTCCGTGTGGGCGGCTCGCTGATTATCGGTGTGCCGAACCTCGCGGCGTTTCACAACCGCTGCCTCCTCGCGTTCGGGAAGCAGCCAACCTGTCTTCAGAATCAGTCCGCGCATGTGCGCGGGTATACCAAGAGCGACCTCCTCGAGCTTCTCGGCGGGCCCTTTCCCGGAGGCTACACTCTCCGGAAGTTCGGAGGGAGCAACTTTTACCCCTTCCCGCCTCTGCTCGCCAAACCACTGAGCGTGCTTTTGCCCAACATGGCGTGGGGAATTTTTCTGCTCTTCGAAAAGCGGCGCGTCTATGAGAAGGAATTCCTGGAGCACCCGGTGAAGCACCGACTGGAAACAAACTTCTACATCGGACAGTCGGGATAATGGCCCGCAAGGAGTGGACGACGGGGTTCGTGGTCTACGGGCGGGGCTACCGCATGCCCCACTTGTCCCCGGGCTGTCGTCTGCCATGACAAGGTCCGCTTTGGTCTACGTTGCAGGTCCGTTTGGGTTCGTGAATCAGGTCAGGGCGGCGAGCGCGTTGCCATGCACGGAGACGGTCGCACCGGTGCAGTGGTCGAAGATCAAGGTGCTATACCGCGACTAAAGACGCGTGCGGTGCCTGGACCCGTGCCCCAGCCGTGCCCACGCATTCGTCGATGGGCAGCGGCCCAAGTGGCGGCCCTAGGTCATGACCGGCCGCCGGCGAGTGCATCGCGCGCTTCGAGACGCGCGATCTCGCTGCGCGAGCGCCGCACCAGCCAGGCGGCCTGTGCACCGTTCCCGACGGTGAAGGCGGCCGCGGCGAAGAGAATGCCCGGCGCGGCGTGGAAGGCGACGCCGATCGCCAGCGGGAGCAAGGTCGCGGCGAGCAACACCACCACCGATTCCGTCACGCCGCGCGTGCGCCGCGAATGCACGAGCGTTCCTTGCCACCAGCTTTGCCACACCGCGAGAGCCGGCAGCGGCACCATGATCCAAAGCGCGCGCGCCGCCAGACCGGCGAGATCAGCCGGCAAGGCCGACACGCGGCCGAACCATAGAACGCCGAGCGGCGTGGCTGCGGCGAGGAGCAGTACGCCGGAGGACGCGGCCGACAGCACGACCGCGAATCGCCGCAACGTCCGCACCGCAAACCGGTGATCGAGCTGCGACACGACGACTTCGTTGAACGCGAACCCCAGGCTGCGCAAGGTGAAGGTCACCCCGGAGAGCACGGGCCAGATCGCGAGGCTCTCCAGCGCCAGCGGCATGCGGCTCATCCCCGCCGCGGAGAGCGGCATGGCGAGGAAGCCGATGAGCGGCGTCGCGGAAAGCGGCAGATAGAAGTGCAGAAACGCACGCCAGGTGAGCGGCGAACCGGCAGCGATGGCCGGCATCTCGCGGGCGACGACCGGGCGCACCGCCCATCCGGCATAGATCGCCTCCGCGACGACACCGCAGGCCACTGCGCTCGCGCCCACGGCGATACCGGGCAGCCCGCCGTGCCGGGCGCCGATCCCCAATACAGCGCAGTTCACAGCGAGACGAATTGCAGTCCCGATGGTCACCGCGTGCGGGCGGCGGAAGCGGATGAGCACGCCCTGTTGCGTCCGCCGGTAGGCGATCGCCAACGTCCAAGGGAGCATCAAGCGCAGTCCGAGCCGCGCCGGCTCGCGGGTCTCGGGTGGCACCCCCAGGAGTGTCCCGGCGACAACGTCGAAGAGGGGCGTGAACGCCACGAGCGCGTGCAGCAGCGTGAGCGACCCTGCGGCGACGAACATGAATCGCTGCACGAGCGCGTAGGCTGGCCGGTCCCGGCACACTGCCGTAGAAGCGGCCAGCAACATGATGATCGGCGATTCGATGAGCAGCGCACAGGGAAAGACGACACCGCCGTACGCCGCAAGACTCACGGTCGCCTGCGGCAGCCGCGCCATCACCGCGCTGACGAGAGGTAACTCGAGTCCCATGAGCAACCAACTGGCGGCCAGCGGCAGCCAAGTGGCAACCACGGTGCGGGAATCGAGCGGTTGATCCGCAGCGGCGGGGTGCCGCGTTTTGGCAGCGAGTGCCGTCATTCCCGGTCCAAAAGGTTGGAGGTTTCTCCAGGTCGTCGGCGTTGCCGCGGTGTGGGCGGCTCGGAGCTCGCTTCGTTGCAGACGCCTCAATCACTACCGTCCGGCGCGAGGAACACCCCGGCACTCCACTGTACCTGCGCGGGAGCGCCGGGCGCAATTCTGGCGAGGACGCTGCCGCTGCGACTACGACGGATCTAGTACTCCAGGCGTCGTTCTGCTAGGTTTGTTCTGCTATGACTCCACGATTACGCAGGGTCTGCCTTCTCGGCTTGGCACCCGCTGCATCCGTGCTTTGCGCCGGGTGTGGTGCATGGTGCCACGAGGCGCACGGGTGTATTGCCGCATCCTGTCGCGTCACTTGGAGAAGGGGCACGTCGATGGTGATGAAGAAACGACCGGCCGACACCAGCCTGATCTTCAAATGACCGAGCACGCGCCGGAACCCGGTCTGCTCTCGCCGGCGGAGATCCTCTTCGTCCAGTGGCTGCGCCGTGGCGCGACGGCCTCATCGGACTTCGAGACTCTGCTCCCCGCTCATCCCGAGCACGAGGCCGAATTGCGCCGCTTGTGGGCGGCCCTCACGCAGGCGCTCGCGGGCTCCGAAACACGACCCCTCGCCGAGAAGCTGCAGGAGCGGTACGGCTTCGACGCGGACCAGAACGTCGCGCTCACTGGCGGCGAGAAGAGCGAGGCCGAGAGGAGCGAGAGCGCGCCAACCTCGAGCCAGCTCCTGCAGCGCCTCGCCGAGCACAGGCTGAAGTCCCCGCGGTACACGCTGCGAGGCGAACTCGCGCGCGGCGGCATGGGCGCGATCCTGCGGGTCTTCGACCAGGACCTGCAGCGCACCCTGGCGATGAAGGTGATCCTCGGCCAAGTGCCGGCAAACTCGACCGGCGCGACGCCGCCCGTCGACAAGCGTCTGCTCGCACGCTTCCTCGAGGAGGCGCAGGTGACTGGGCAGCTCGACCACCCCGGCATCGTGCCTGTGCACGAGCTTGGCCTCGACGCCGAGGGCCGCGTCTTCTTCACGATGAAGCTCGTCAAGGGCCGTGACTTGAAGGCGATCTTCAATCTCGTCTTCGAGCAGCAGGAGGACTGGAGCGAGACCCGCGCTCTCTCCGTGCTGCTCAAGATGTGCGAGGCCGTCGCTTTCGCGCACAAGAAGGGCGTGATCCACCGCGACCTGAAGCCCGCCAATGTGATGATAGGGAGCTTCGGCGAGGTGTATGTCATGGACTGGGGCCTCGCGCGCGTGATCGGGCGCGAAGACAAGCACGATCTGCGCTTGAGGGCCGAGGCAGCGAGCTCCTCGCTCCAGACCGAGCGCCGCGCCGAACGCGTCGAGGCTCCGGATTCGCCGCTGATCACGATGGACGGCGACGTGGTCGGGACGCCGAGCTACATGCCGCCCGAGCAAGCGCGTGGCGAGGTCGAGCGCCTGGGTCCACACTCGGACGTCTATGCGATCGGCGCGATGCTCTATCACTTGCTCACGCGCCAGATGCCGTACGTTCCGCCGGGAGCACGGCTCTCGAATCGCACCGTGCTCGCTCAGGTCCTGCACGGCCCGCCAACGCCGATCCATTCGATTCGCAAGGACGTGCCCGCGGAGCTCGAGGCGATCTGCGACAAGGCGATGGCGCGCGAGCCGGATGCCCGCTACGCCGACACGCTGGCGCTGGCGGAGGACCTGCGCGCGTATCTCGAGGGGCGAGTCGTGAGGGCGTACCGGACGGGCGCGCTGGTCGAGCTCAAGAAGTGGGTCCAGCGCAACCGCGGTTTCGCCGGGTCACTCGCGGCCGCGGTCGTATTGCTTGTCGCAGGCGTCCTCGGCACCTCGACCTTCGCCGTGCGCGCGGGGCACTTGAAGGACGAGGCCGTCGTGCGCGAGGACACTGCGAACGCTCGCGCGGATGCGCTGTGGGCGATCGAGGAGCTGAAGAACTTCAACGCGCTCGACGACGACCTCGAGTACGCGCGCAGCCAGGACCGGCCGACCTCCGTGTGGTGGCTCGAGAGAGCCCACGAGCTCGTCGATGGGCGTCCGGCGGATCCTGCCCGCGGTCTGCGCAAGAAGCCAGGGCTCGCGGATCACCAGCGGCTCCTGGCGGAGATCCGCCGGTCAGGGCGCGCGCCGACGGAGGCGGAGCTCGCTTCCGATCGCGCGAGTCATCCACTGGCGAAGGAGCTCGAGACCAAGCGCGCGGAGCTGACCTGGACCGCGCGCATGCTCGGGCTCGAGTCCTGGCCGAGCGAAGCAGAAGTCGAAGCCGCACTCGAAAAGGAAGAACTTCCCTCGGATGCGGGCACGCTGAACAACATGGCCTGGAAGATCGCCGACCCCGACGCTCGCGTTGTGGGTCAGGAGGTCCGGGCTCTCGTCCTTGCTCGCCGCGCGGTTGCGGGCGCGGGCGACGACCAGCGCGCCATGTTCCGCGACACGCTCGCCTGGACGTTCTTGTGGACGGGCAAGTTCGACAAGGCTCTGGCCGAGGAACGCCACGTGATGGAGGCCGCGGCTCCCGAAAAGCACGCCGAATACGCGGGCTATTTGCGCCGGATCGAGTCGCTGGCGCAGCCTTTCCGCGACGGCACGGCTTCGACGCAGCGCGCGAGCCTGACGGCCGAGGTCGAGGCACTGGAGCGCGAGGTCGCCGGCCAGCGGACCTTTCGCTTCGGCGACCGCGAGATGGAATGGTGGAACACACACCTCGCGCAGCTCGAGCAAGACCTGCAGGATCTCGCGAAGAGGATCGCCGTCGGCGAACGCAGCGTGGCGAGTCCTAAAGCGGCCCAGGCCTGGAATACGGCGATCGAGGCCATCGCGGCGTCTCCAGCATACGCAGGTCTGCATCTGACGCCTCAGTTGGAGCTCCTGCCCATCGGTCCCGACCCCGACTCGGGTCTCTGGGAGTTCGCGCACCTGGGGACGGGAGAACCCGCTGCGCGCGGAGCCGGCGGCAGGCTCGTGCTCCTGCCCGAGACCGGGATCGTGTTCGTGCTGCTGCCCTCGGGTCGAGTTCCGGTTGAGGATGGCAAGCAGCCCACGATGCTGAACCATGTGCTTCTCGACCCGTTCTTCCTGTCGAAGTACGAGATGACGGTCGCGCAGTGGCGGCGCACGTCGAGGTGGAGCGGAAAGTTCTGGAAGGACGAGCCGCTGTTCCCGGCAAACAATGTGAGCTGGGACGACTGCGTTCCCGCTCTGGAGCACGCAGGTTTCTTCCTGCGGCTTCCGACCGAGGCCCAGTGGGAGTATGGCTGCCGTGCGAAGACGACGACGCCATGGTGGACCGGTGCGAGCAAGTACTCGTTGCGCGATGCCGCGAGCATCAGCCTTGACCCCAAAGCCAAGAGGGGAGAATTACAACAGATTGGCACGCTGCGCGCCAACCTGTTTGGTTTGCATGATGTGCACGGGAACGAGTGGGAGTGGTGCAGCGACGAATACGGAGACGAGTCAGTCCCCGTGCGGCCCGGCGATGGTGAGCGCGAGGCAACGGGTTCCCGTCTCCGCGTCATTCGCGGCGGCGGCTTCAACTACGAGGTTGGGGCTTCGCGCTCGGGCCAGCGCTACCCCCTCGGCTCCGGAAACCGTTTCCCGGACTACGGCCTACGCGTCGCCAGGCGCGTCACCCCTTGAATACCCGACCCGTCGCCACTCCACACTCTGGGCCACGATGTTCATGTCGTTGAAAGCTCCGTGCAACGAGCCTTCGCCGCTGCCGCCATTGTCGCCGGCAATGTAGATGACCAGCGTATTGTCGGTTTGACCCATGTCGTCGATGGCCTTGAGCACGCGGCCGATGTTGTGCAGAGACCCGGCACGCGCCTTCAGACTCAGCCTTGTCTGGTCCGTTCACGGCGAGTGTCAAGTGGAGTGACAGTGACGCGGATGGCCCGCCGCACGAGCGTCTCGAGCGTCACCGATTCATAGGTACACCGCACGATCTCATCTACTTCGCTGAACAGCCACTGCAGCCTGCAGGCGGACGCGCGCGGGCATTTCTCGCCGTGTCCGCCGTGCAGCAAACAAGCGCCATTCGTGCGCGGCCGCTCGAAGACTTCGAGCACCTCTAGCACGGTGATCTTGGACGCGGGCCGCGCCAAGCGGTACCCGCCGCCGATGCCGCGCGTGCCGGCTGCGAGCCCGGCGCGGACGAGTTGCTGGAACACCTTGGCGAGCGCGCTCTCCGGGATCCGGTAGCGCTTGGCGACGCCGGCCACGGTGACGAGCTCCTCGCCGGCCATGGCCATTTCGGCGGCGGCATAGAGCGCGTAAGAGGTGGCCTTGGGGAGCGTCATCCGAGCCTCACGTCTTCACGTCCGGGTGCGGGCCAAGTCGAGATCGAGACAGATGCGGGGCGCGATGGTGAAGCCCTCGTGCTGGAAGAAGGTGACGAGATCGGTGCTTTCCCAGCGCACTTCGGTCTGCAGGGTGCCGATGCCGAGACCCAGCAGGTTGGTGCGCAACTGGTCGAGGAGCGCAGCCGCCACATGGCGCCCGCGGTAGTCCGGATGCACGCCCAGCACATCCAGGACGGCGGAGGGTTCCAGCACACCGAATTCGCCGTAGTAGACGCGCGCCAGTACGAATCCGACCAAGTGGCCGTCGAGCTCGGCGCCGAGCGACATGGCAATGCCGGTGTCTTCGAGTGCCTGGGTGAGCTTGAGCTTGAGGAAGCGCTCGCGGCGGCGCCCGGTGGCGGCGGCATCGATGGCGACCATGGCATCGAGGTCGCGGGGTTGCATGGTGCGGATCAAGACTTGATCGCGGGGGAGGGTGCCGGAATCCTGCATGGCTGCTCCTTGGTTTCAACCGATGAGTTGTCCGCCGTCGACGCGAACGACCTGTCCGGTGACATGTCCAGCAAGCGGGCTCGCTAGGAACCACACGATTTGCGCTACATCGTCGGGCTCGCCCAAGCGGCCGAGGGCGCTCTCTTGCAGCGCGCGATCGCGCACTTCCTGCGGGAGATTCGCGGTCATGGGCGTGTTCACCCAGCCGGGGGCGACGACGTTGACGCGAATGCCGAAGCTGCCGAGTTCGCGGGCGGCGGTCTTGGCGAGGGCGTTCATGCCGGCCTTGCTCGCGGCATACGCCGCTTGGCCCACCTTGCCGCGTTCGCCGTTGATGGACGACACCATGACGACCGCGCCGCCCGCGCGCCGCAAGAGCGGTGTCGCCGCGCGCAGCAGATAGAACGCCGAGTCCAAGTTGGTCGCCATCACCGTACGCCAGTCGTCGTCGGTGAGCTTCCACAGCCGTCCGTCGCGCGTGACGCCCGCCGAGTGCACGAGGATATCGAGCCGGCCGGCTTCGGAATCCACGCGCGCGAGCGCCGACGCAATCGCCGCCGGCTGCGTGAGGTCGCACTCGATGGCGGTGACGCCGGGATACGGGGCGCCAGCCTGCGCATCGAGCGTGTACACGCGCGCGCCCGTGCCGGCAAGCCGGTTGACGACCGCAGCGCCAATGGCGCCCGCGCCGCCGGCCACCACGGCGACGAGTCCGTCCAGTGTCTTGCGCACCGGAGCTTCCATTCACGACACCTTCAGTTCCAGGGTGCGCAGCTTGCGGACGCGGAATGCGGCCCGAACTGCGGCGCCCAAAGCACGGGAGAGAGAGACCGCGGGTCGCGGCGCACGTCTACCGTCGTCATGCTAGCAGGCAGGATGCCGGTCGCACAGTAACCCTACGTCACTCTGCTCGTACAGGGCGGCGAATCCGAACCGCGGGAGCCAGGCCCCGGAGCCGGGGGACGGACGGGGAGCCACCCTCAGCGCCCGCCACGCCGGCTTGCGGGCCGCCTCGGCGAGCCACGCGAGTTGCATGCGGATGTCGTGGGCACTCTGCAGCCGGTCTGTCGGGTCCTTGGCCAGGCACGCCTGGGCCAGCCGCTCGAGCCCGGGCGGCGCCAGCGGCGCCACCTGCGAGATGGGCGCGGGCTCGCTGCCCATGATCGAGGTGATGAGCGAGGCCTGGCTCTTGCCCTGGAAAGCGCGCCGGCCGGTCGCCATCTCGTAGAGCACGCAGCCCAGCGCCCACAGATCGCTGCGCGTGTCGGCTTCTCCTCTGGTCTGCAGGTGTCTGATGATGGCGTCGATGACGTTGCGCTCGAGAATCAAGGCGACGCAACGCCCCGGCCAGGATCGACTGCGGCCAGCAGGGTCCCACGCAGGGCGTCGCGGTGATCCAGAACTGGGCCGCAGCTTGGCGGATCCGCCTTTTCGCAGGTCGAGCACCTCGTGCTCGATCCACTCGGTCCGCTCCACCGCGAGCGCGACTACCTGCTGTTGGAGGAAATTCCCCCGGCCCGCGAGGTCCGCCCACTGCTCGATGCGATCGGTGTTGGGATGCACCGCGCCTCCGAAATCGCCGGTCGCCTGGGGCGCCCTGCGACTTCGATGTCCAGACCACTCGAACGACTGGTCGAGTTGGGGCTGGTGCGTCGTGAGGTGCCGTTCGGAGAGAACGAGCGCAACTCCAAACGCGCACTCTACAAGATCAATGATCCGTTCTTCCGACTATGGTTTCGAGTCGTCGCGCCTCACCGTGCCCAACTCGCGAGCGGCAACCGGGAGACCCGCCGGCAGATCTTGATGCGCTTCTGGCAGGGGCTGTGCGCCGAGAGTTGGGAGGAGCTGTGCCGTGCGTTCATAGCCGACCTCGATAGACGCCCACGCAGCACGAAAACGGGCGCTTGGGGACCGTCACTTCGGTGGTGGCACGGCGACGCGCCCGAATGGGACGTGGTGAGCGCGGATCTTCATGAGGAACGCCTGCTTCTCGGCGAGACCAAGTGGAGCGCCAGGCCGGTGTCCGCTCGAGCGCTGGCGAAGATGATCGCCGATCTCGCCGTCAAGCCGGCGCCGGGGCTCCGAGGCCGGCTCGCAGCAGTCCCCGTCGAGCGCGTGCTCCTGGTGCCGGAAGTTGCTCCGGAGGCTCACGAGATCGCTGTTGCCGCACGCAGCGTGCGAGTGATCACTGCCGCCGAGTTGGTGTCTGCATCCGCGACGACGAGGCCGTCTCGATCAAGGCGCTCTTGAGTCGGCCGGGTCGGGGACTTTCGGTCAGTTGCCTAAAGGGCGCCTCCGCAGCGCAGACAGCGGAGCAGATCCACTTCCCTGATGTGCACACCGCGGCTTCCATTCAAGGACGCACGCGACGGTGAGCACAAACCGGCCAACACCCGTCATCTGGTTCTCCTTTCTGGTTATCCCATCTGGTCAGAGCTGCAGTTTCCCACCGACGGCGGCATCCTGCCGCGCTCGTCCATGGCGAAGGCGCGGGTGTGCAGCGCAGCCATGTCGATGATGGCGCGCGCTGGCGGCTCCAAGAGGAGGCCGCCCTAGCGTTGGCACCAGTTTTGCGGAAGGCAAAGCGCCAAAGTCGCAAATCCGCGTGACGGCGAGTTGTTGGCGACGTGACCAGAATCCCATGTGCCCGTGCCTCGATCGATTGCGCATAGGAACTTTCAACCACATGTTACCAGAACCCGGCCGTAGCTCGTGGCGCCGGGTTTCCGCGAACCGTCCGGGTTTGGGCTGAAGGCCGGGCTTGTCGTGCGCAGGGACGGAGTTTGGCGTGCCGGAAGCGATTCGGAGTAGCGTTTTCGGGCGCAGCCGAGCCACGGCCCGAGCCGTGGGACCCGAAGCGTGGCGGATTTGGGTTTGGTGGATCGGCCGGTGGAGCGGCGTGCTTCAAGGCGGCGAGCGAGCCGGCGCCCCGGTTTGGAAGAAGTCGTCAGCGAAGAACGGCTCGTGGTGGTGCTGCGCGGGTGGTGTGGGCGGTAGGTCTGCTGGGAGCCCGAGGTGCAGGAGGATCTTGCGGACGACGTCGGGTTCTGAGAGGAACGCGAGCTTCGACCGCGGCTTGCTGTCGGTGCCCTTACGTGGTCCGATCGCATAGCCAACCGGCTCCGCGTCGTGGGCAGCGAGTACAGGGTTCGCGTCCAAGATACGCGAGGAAACAATGAGGAGGAACGGCGCCATGAAGCACCGCGCCGCACGCGACAAATGGAGTTCAATGCACCGCACGAGGCACCCTCCACGAGCAGGTGCTGGGCTCATTGGGCAGGACGTTCTACTGGGCGCCAGCAATACCTATGACAGGATCGCGTTAGCAGCGCAATGTCAAACGGGGCGTGTGCCCCCCAGGGCCGCGCGCTTTCAACGCGACACACCCGCGCGGCGCCGAGCGGCGCCGGTGCCCTGCGATGCCGGAATCGCGACTGCAGCCAGGAGATACACCACAGCCGGCAGGAGACCCGTGAGCCGGAACCCGCGTTCGAGCACAACGGCAACGACAAGGGCCGAGCCGGTGATCGAGGCGATGCCGTTCAAGCCCCAAAACCACGGCACCCATGTCCGCACCTCGGGTGCGAGCCGGCGAACACCGGCCGGAAATGGCATTCCCATCACGAAAGCGAACGGCAACAGGATCGCGACGACGACAGCGCAGCGAATTCCGAGCGGCACCGAGTCGAGCGGCGCATGCAACGCACTGAGCAGCGGCATGAGCCCGGCGAGTGCCAACGCGAGCCCGCCGAGCCACACACGCAGTGCGGTGCCCCTGGCGAGGCGGTCACTTGCCAAGCTACCGCATCCCGCACCCACCAAGAACGACGCCAACACCACCGCCAGATTGAGCGTCGGATACCCGAGGAACAAGATCGTGCGCTGCAAGACGAGCACTTCGACCATCAAGAAGCCGAGACCGAGGAGCACGAAGTACGCAGTCGTGCGCACCATTTCTACCGCTGGCGCCCGCCGCTTCGAGTCCCGGTGGATCGCCAGTCCGAAGGCGCCGCACGCGAGCCCGAGCGCCACGCAAGCGCCAGAGAGAAGCAGCGTCAAGCCGCTCGGCGTGCCGGGTTCCAGGTGAAAGAAAAACGGTTTCTCGTCGACGGCGGAAACAAGCCGCGTGCTGGCGCGCACCGGCGGCATGAGCAACGACTGCGGAACGCGCACCGCTCGCGGCACATGCACCACGCCGTAGCGCCGCGCTTCGACTTCGCGCTCGATCGCATCGCACTCGGTAGCAGTAAAAGGCTGCGAGCGCACCATGACCAGATGATCGTACGGCACTTCCCCACGCCCCACGAGCGCCAGAATGCAATCATCGGTCGCAACGCCACGCGCCTTCAGCACGTCGCGCGCTGTGCCAACAAGTTTCGCCTGCACCATCGGATTGCTGACCAAGAGGACGATCACGCCGCCCCGCTTGAGGACCCGGAGATAGTCGGCGAAAGCCTCGCGTGTATAGAGGTAATTCTCCGACAGCGCGTACTCTTGCAAGTTTCCGGCGAGCGATTGCGCCAGCGCCAGCACGAGCAAATCATACATCCCGGCAGGCGCCCGGCGCGCGAACTGCCGGCCTTCAGCGTGGTGCAGCGTGACGCCGGGCTGCCGGTACACATCGCCGGTGAAGTCGCGCGCCGCGTCCACGACCGCCAACACGCCGGCATTCAACTCGACGGCGTCGATGCGGGTGGCGCCAAAACGCCGTGCCGTCACGACATCGTAGCCACCTCCTGAGCCGATCGAGAGCACATCCTTGGGTGCCGTAAGCCGGAATGGCAGCGCCGCCAAGGCATCCGTCACGCCAACGCCGGCGGCGTTCGGAGATGTGGGATCGACCTGCAGCATGGGTGTCGGCGTTTCGCCATCGATGAAGACGAGACGCTGCAGGCCGCGCGGTGAATCGAGTTCCAAGACATCGACGCGGCTGTAAGCATCCCAGCGCGCAAGCTGTGGCAACAGATGTGGCGTGCCCTGCGCCGACGGGCGGAGTGACGCACTCAAGAGTTTGTGGGGTGCACGCCCGTAGTCGACCGCAAATAGTCCGAAGAGCGCCTGTGCGAGCGTCGCGATGAGCGTAAGCGCCAACCCTGAGGGTGCGACGCGCGCCAAGCGTCCCGCTTCGCGTGTCCAAAACCACGCCAGTGCGGAAGCCAGCATCGCCAGCACGAGGGTCGTATTCACGGGCCCACCCAGAGCACCGATCGCGACGACCGAGAGCAACGCCCCGGTTGCTCCACCCAGAAGGTCTGCCGCATAAAGGCGCCCGGCGCTCGTCGCGTACGCCCGCAGTGCCAGCGACTGAAACGCACCGGCACAAGCGAATGCCGGCAGTACGAATGGCAGGAGGGCCGGCCAGGCGGACGCGAACGGCAAACACATGAGCACCACGAGTGCCAGCACGAGCGCCGGACCGAAGGCGAGCAACGCCGCCTGGGCGACAGTCGAGTCGGCGCCCTGAAGTCCTCGCCGTTCGGCGCGGACGACTAGCGCCCAAGCGGCGAAACCGCCCAAACCCACGCCGAGCACGGCCATCGACACGACCGCGAAACTCAGGTGGTACTGCAGCAGGACGCTGCAAATGCGCGTCAGTGCCACCTCGAAGGCGAGCGCCGTGGCGGATACGAACACCATTCCGAATATGACGCGCGAACGAAGCATCGGCGCATCATACGCGCGAAACACGCCCCTAGTCGAGGCGCATAGGAACTTTCAACGACATTTTACCAGAACCCGTCCGTTGCTCGGTGCCCGGGTTTCCGCGCACCGTCCGGGTTTGGTCTGAAGGGCGGGCTTGGCGTGCGCTGGGACGGGGCTTGGCGGGCCGGAAGCGGTTGGGAGTCGGGTTTTTGGGCGCAGCCGAGCCGCGGTCCGCGCCTGCGGAGCCGGCGCATGTCGGGTCTGGGTCAGGTCGAGCGGCAAGTGTAGCGGCGTGCTTCAAGGCGGCGAACGCGCCGGCAGCCCGGTTTGGAAGAAGTCATCACCGCAGAACGGCTGGTCGTGGTGCTGCGCGGGTGCTGTGGGCGGTAGGTCTGCTGGGAGCCCGAGGTGGAGGAGGATCTTGCGGACGACGTCGGGCTCTGAGAGGAACGCGAGCACAATCATGGGCGTTGCGCAGCGGGGGCAGGCGAGAGCGTCGAGGTGGAATACACGCATGAGGAGCTGCGCCCAGGGGATCGAACGGCGGCGGCTTCGATTGGGTGCGTCCGCGGGCGGTGCGGGCGGTGTGCTCGATGCCAATGCCGTCTGTGCCAGCGGCCCATTCGGCACACTCGCCGCTTCGGGGCGCCTGCCCTCGAACCGCGAGAGACGGCTGCCGATCTTCGCCGCGGGCTCTTCCACCGCGCCCGGCGTCTTGCGCGGCGGCTTGGGCAGGAGTTTGCGGCATCGCCAGCGGCCGGCGAAGACGCCGTGGTAGCGGACGAGATTGGCGTAGGGCGCGGGCACGAGCGCGGCGAGCCGGCGCAGGAAGTCGCTTGGCTCCAAGACCAGACAATTTGCACCTTGGGCGTTGGGCCAAGGCTTGCGCAGGTGGTAGAGGATGCGTCCATCGGATCTGCGGCTCAGGCGCTCCTGCGAGAATGGTGGCCGCAGGCCGTAACGGCAGAAAGCGAGGCTGCCGAGTCATTTTGCGAGGCGCTTCAGGGCGCGTCCGCTGCGCTGGTTGACCTTCTTCAAGGACTCTTGAAACTCCGCGCGCCGCTTGGCGGACCGTACCGGAGCCACGATGAGGCACGTCCCATCCGTGCTGATGGCGAGGGGCGTATCGGGCCCGATCCCCAACAGTTCCAGCACGCCCTTGTCGATCACGAGTGCCAAGCTATTTCCATGTCTTGTCAGGCGCTTCACCATGAATGGCCCTCCAGGGTGCCAGGTTCGACACTGGTACCACAATGTACTACCACGACTCGTCTGCTGTAAACGGTCGCATTGCCCCGAGGCGCCGCGGCGGCACCCGGGTTTGCGACCCCAGAGCCGGCGAGGAATCACGAACCGCAAGGCAAATCGAGGATCCCGAGCAAGCACTCGCGGGGGTCCGCCGCTGGCGCGAGAAGCACGCGCAGACATTGATCGTCGCGGATCAGTTCGAGGAGCTGTTTACGCTCTGTCGGCTGGAGCTGCAGGCGGGCCTCGCGGACCTGCTCGGCCGACTTGCCGCAGAAGCCGACGTGCACGTGCTGCTCGTGATGCGCGATGACTTCCTGTTTCACTGCCACGCACACTCGGTGGCGCGCGCTTCGTGTGCGAAGCGCCGGCGCCGCTCGGGGTCGGCTACCAGGGTCTCGGGCAGCACCTTGATCGCGACGTCGCGGCCGAGCCGCGTGTCGTGGGCGCGATACACCTCGCCCATCCCGCCGGCACCGAGCGGGGCGAGGATCCGGTAGGGACCGAGCGTGTTACCTGCGACCAGCATCAGCTTTCTCCTCTCGAGAGCCGTACTTCGCCAGCAGCGCCTTGAACCGTGGGTGCTCACGAATCGGATCCCAGCGCGGGTCGAGCCGTAGCATGTGCACATTGAGCCGCGAAGGCCCTGCCAGGAGTCGCTCGATCTCATCAAGCGCCGCCTCGGCGTCACCGGCCTGCGCGAGAATCAAGGCACGATCTTCTGCCAGGTCCGGCCCCTGAAAGGCATCCTCGCGGTAGACGATCGACTGTTGAAGCCAATGGGCTTCTCCCAGCGCATCTTCACGACGTCGGAGCCCCGCTAGCGACAGGCCGCGGGCTGCATGCACCCGCCAGTCGTCCGGAAGTCCGACAGCCGCCGAGTCCAAACGCACGCAAGCTGAATCGAACGCCGCATGAGCTGCCACGTGCTCGCCCCGTAGCTGATGCGCCCAGGCGGCAAACAAGGCGCTGGGGAGGTAGCCGCCCCACCAGTCGAAGACGTCGACGCGTGTGGTGCGGAGCGTCTGGAGCAAGCTCTCGGAGTCGCGTTCCCATAGAAGGAGTGTGGCCCGCTGAGAGGGAACATACCCACGGTAACTTTCCTCTGCGTCCATCGAGACGCGGCTCAGCGCGGCCCGCAGTGTGTCGAGCTGCCCTTGCCAGCGGACGTAGGTCCATCCTCTTTGAATCGCTGCGTTATTCAGGTAGGGCGCGAGACTTAGAGCCCGATCAAACGCACGCACGGCATCGGCGTAACGGCCGACGAAGTCGTAGGTGTTACCGCCGAGATCCCTGAACAGGGATGCATTACGCGGACTACGCTGACTGCATTTCTCGAACGCCGCAAAGACCTCGTCCCAGTTGCCCAACCGACGCTGGACAAAACCAACATACCCCCAGGGCGCTTCATCATTGGGCAGTGAATTCTTCGCGATCGTGAACTCGTCCAACGCCCGCCGGTAGTCACGGCGACTCCAGTAGTGGACCAAGCCCATGGCGATGTGGGCCTGCGGCAGGTCCGGCGCGAGACGCAGGGCAGTTTCCGCTTCGTCGAGCTGGCGCACGGCGCGCGCCGTCGAGGGATCTAACCGATTCCAGTACATCGAACCATGCACTCGTGAGAGCATCGCGTGCGCAAGCGCGAAGCTTGGGTCCAGTTCGAGCGCGCGCTCGTAGAGTTGTTGGGCAATCTCGTAGTTCTGCGAGCTCTCTTCAGTGCGTTTCAAGTACTCAGACCCCTGTAGGTAGAACCGGTAAGCCTCGGCGCTCGTCGTGGGCGGCGTCGCGAGCCTCCCCCTTTCGGCACTGGTCAGCGCGAGTGTGTCGCCCTCGACCAGCTCCATCACCAGGAAATCGATGCCGTCCTGGTGCCCGACGTCGAACAGCGTGCAGATGTGCGGGTGATTGAGCTTGGAGATCGCACGCGCCTCGCGCTCGAAGCGCGCGCGGGCCTCGGGCGTGGCCGTGCGGTGCGAGGGCAGCACCTTGATGGCGACATCGCGCGCCATCTGCGGGCGCGTGTCGCGCGCGCGGTACACCTCGCCCATCCCGCCCGCGCCGAGCGGGGCGAGGATCTTGTAGGGACCGAGTTGGGTGCCTGCGGCCAGCATGCGACTTCCCCCGGCGCGTCGGGCTCCGATGGAGGAAGCCTCCCGCGATTAGACGCCGACACTACACACCCGGACTCCCGGACGGCAATCGTTCTAATGAACGCCCAACAGGGAGCCTCACGCCGTACACCTCGCCCTGCGCTCGCCCCGCATGGCGACCGGGTGTGCGAGCTCGATCAGCGCCGCCCTCACGCACTCCTCGAGCGACGCCCCCGGCATCGCCTCGGCCATCCCGGCACCCCGCCGGGCTTCTGCGTCCGTGGAGCCGAGACCGCGAAGCGCGGCGTAGATGTCGTTGTAGCGGGCCTGATGCGCCGCATCGCGCGGCTTCGTCCGCGTCTTCGCCCGCACAGCGCTCGCTGTGGTCGCGGCCCTATCCCGCGCGCGTTCGCGCTTCGCGAGTTCACGCTTGCGCTGCACATGCTCCCTGCCGAGCACGCGCTCAGCCTCGAACTGGTTGTGCGCCCGTGTTCTCGAGGAACTGCCCGGATCTGGACGCGCACTGGCTCGTCATGCGGTAGCCGAGCACCTTGCCGCGCTCGTCCATGGCGACGGCGCGGGTGTGGAGTGCGCCCATGTCGATGATGGCGCGCGCCTGGGGCTCCAGGACGAGGCCGGCTTGCGCATGCCACCGGCGCCGGTTGCCGGAGTCTAAACTCGGGCCCCAGGTTTCAGCGCACGTCCTGCTCCACTGTGAACGAACTTGGCAATGCGCGCCATCGCGGTTCCCTGAAAACGCGCCAGGCCGAGCTCGCAGTTCGCGGGCCCAGGGGTGGAGGTGCGGCACGCACAATGCGACCGCCGCGCCGCCGGCCGTTTGCTCTGCGGCATCCGGCGGCGGGGGTGAACTCATGGCGTACGTGTTCGAGTGGAATGCTGAGAAGGCCCGATCGAATGCACGCAAGCATAGGGTGACATTCATGGAGGCCACAACGGTATTCGGCGATGCGTTGGCCATCCTCACCCCCGACCCCGACCACTCTGAGACCGAGGCGAGATACTTGTTACTTGGCACCTCCGATCGGGGTAGACTCTTGGTCATCGCGTTCGCGGAGCGCCCACCGCGGACACACCTGATCTCTGCCAGACAGGCGACACCACGTGAGCGCACAAACTATGAAGAAGGCTAGCCGCCGCCGCAGTAGCTCCGATCGCGACACGATGCGACCGGAGTACGACTTCTCGAACGGAGTTCGTGGTGCCGTGGCCAAGCGGTACGGCGCCGGGACGAACGTCATGGTCATCGACCCGGAAGTTCTGGATGTGTTTCCCGATAGTAAGGCCGTGAACGAGGCGCTACGTGCGTTGGCACCCGTCCTGCGGAAGGCCAAGCGGGGAAGCCGCAAGTCCGCGTGACACTGATTCGTTAGCGAACGCTTGGCGTACCTCGGTCGGAGCACGCCCGAGTTTCACCTACGACGCCTTCTGCTCCAGCGCCCGCAGCTTGCGGACGCGGAATGCACCCCAAACTGCTGCCCCCAACGCCCCGGCGAGGATGGACTGCGGGTGGCTGCGCACCTCCACCGTCATCTTCTGGCCCACGGCGCTCTCGCGCATGGCGGCGACCAGGCCCTGATCTGCGGCCAGTCCGCCGGTGATGAGGACCGGGCCCGAGACGCCGAGCGACATCACGAGCTTGATCGCGCGGCCCGCCATGGACGAATGGATGCCCTTCAGGATATTGGGCAGCGAGATGCCGCGGGACACCATGTTGATGACATCGGTCTCGGCCAGCACGGCGCAAATAGACGAGCAGGTCTCGGGCGTATCCGCCTGCAGCGAGAGCGTTCCCACTTCTTCGAGCGACACGCCCAGGTAGCGGGCGATGTTCTCGAGGAACTGGCCGGATCCGGAGGCGCACTGGCTCGTCATGCGGTATCCGAGCACCTTGCCGCGCTCGTCCATAGCGACGGCGCGCGTGTGGAGCGCACCCATGTCGATGATGGCGCGTGCCTGGGGCTCCAAGAAGAGCCCGCCTCGAGAGTGCGTGGTCATGCCGTAGAAGTGGCCGGTGCGGAAGGGCACCGTTTCTCCCTCACCCGTCGTAGCCACGTACGCCAAGTCGCCTGCCGCCAGGCCGGCTTCGTGCAGGACGTCGTCGAAGACGCCGCGCGCGACCGTCATCGTGTCGCGCCGGCGCACGCGCTCCGCGCGTCCCACGACGAAGCGCTCGTAGCCGGCGCCGTCCGTTTCGACGACCGCGATCTTGATGACAGCGGACCCGACATCCACGCCTGCCGTCAGCATCTTTTGGCCGCCCTGCAGGGCCAGCTCGATGGTGCTCATGTGCGCCTCCAGCGTCTTGCTACAGGGTGACCGCGCTGCCGCGCGTGGCGTCGCGCAGCGCGAAGTGCGCTGCGCCCAAGGCGCCGGTATAGATGGAGTCGTCGGAGATGTTGATGTGGACGTCGCCGTAGTTTTCCTGCAGGAGCGTGCGCAGAGCGCCCACGGCTGCCGGGTTCTTGGCGACACCGCCCGTGAAGGTGAACTGGTCGGTGACGCCACCCGAGCGCGCGATGAGCGACATGGCGCGCAGGATGATGGCGCGGTGCAAGCCGGCCAGGATGTCCTCGCGCTTTTCGCCCAGGGACAGGCGCTCGCGGAGTTCGGCGCCCGCGAACACCGTGCAGGTGGAGTTGATGCGCACGGGCGCCTTCGAGCCGCAGGCCATGGGCCCGAGTTCGTGCAAGCCCAGATTCATTTCATCGGCGATGTAGCCCAGGTAGCGGCCGCAGCCGGCGGCGCAGCGGTCGTTCATCTGGAAGGACGTGACGATGCCCTGCGCATCCACCTGGATGGCCTTCGTGTCCTGGCCGCCGATGTCGAGGACCGTGCGCGTGCCCGGGAACATGATGTGTGCGCCCAAGCCGTGGCAGAGGATCTCGGACTTGATCTGCGCTTCGGGGAAGGGCAGGCGGGCGCGTCCGTAGCCCGTGCCCACGGATGCGGTTTGGAGGAGTTCGAGGGCGGCGACGTACTGCACCGCGGTCTCGAGTGCGCCGTCCGGATCCGGATGTCCCGCGAGCGCGGCCCGTACGTGGTCTTCGAAATAGCCCGCCGCCTCGGCCGAGTTTTCGACGCCCAGGATGGCTTTGTCGAATAGCCCCACGACCTGGTCGAAGCCGACGCCGGCTGTGCGCGACTCGGTCTCGGCCAACTGCATGTAGCGGCTGCCGGCCAGGTCGCGGAAGAAGTCGCTCTTGCGGCGCGAGCCGTCCGCGTACAGCTCGGCAATCTCGGCCGCCATCTGATCGGTGATGCGGGTGACCACGGGCTCGAGTTGCCGGGTGGGGGTCGAGAGCTTGGCCGCCAGCCGCTGCAGCTCGCGCGTCAGCACCGTCAATTGCGAGCGGTACTGTTGCGCCCGGAACAAGCGTTCGAGAGCTTGCACGCGCAGGCGCGCCTCTTCGGCGGGCACGCCCGCCTGGTCCAACCGGCCGCGGATGAGCGAGAAGCGCGCATTGATGAGCGCCTCGCCCATGGCCACTTGGCAGGCAACCTCGTAGTTGCTGCGGCTGTTGGTGATGCCGCGTCCCATGACGGTGGCGTTCTCGTCGAGGACCACGGCCTTGGTGGTCGTGGAGCCCAGATCGACGCCGACGGTGTACTTCATGCCGCACCTCCCAGGCGCTTTTGCTCGAGCATCTGGAAGTACGATTCGAGCCGGTTCTTGATATTGGCGGCCGAGAAGTAGCGCGGGTCGACGAGATCGCTCTCGATGAACCCGCCCGGCTTGCCGGAGCGCTTCTCGACTTCGCGCAAGATATGCAGTTGCCCGGCGCTGAAGGAGTTGCAGCTCTTCACCGAGTTGATCAGGAAGCCGTCGGCGTTGTAGTCGCGCACGTACTGCGTGAGCATGTCGACGCGGGTCGGCAACCCCAGGTTCGTGTAACAGCCCAGGCAGTACTCGGCGAGCGATTCGAGTGGCCGCGACGGGTCGTGCCGGAAGCCATGGTCGTACACGCCGCCCACCTTGGTGTAAGTGGACGCCACGGCGACCGCACCCTCGTCCGCGAACATCTTCCAGAATTGCCGGAAGCTCGTCCAATTGGGTGGGCCTTCCACGACGACGCGGAAGCGCTCCTTCTCGATGTCGCCATCGGGGGTCACGGGGCCTTTGCCTTCGCGGATACGTTCTTCGATCTCCGAGCGCAGTGCCTTGTAGTACGCAACTGCACCTTCGGTTCCTCGGAAGGAACTAAAAATGGGCCCAACGTAATACACGGCGCCGAAGTAGGCATCGATGGGGGACGGCGTGTGTTTGGCCGACTGCAACACCCAGACGAGGTCGTCCTCGGCCTGCGCGGAAAGCCGCAGGTGCTCGCGCAGCTTCTCTTCGTTGTAGGCGCGGCCGCTGATCTTCTCGAGTGCCGGGATGATGACTTCCTTGAGCTGCTGGACGACGTAGTTGCGCATTTCCGGCGTGATGCGGCCGTCCGGCTGATACGGCACGTGCAGCATGGCCACCGGCGCCTTGTACTCCTCGCGCAGGAGCTCGAACCACTTCAAGAACGTGAAACACCCGGTGTAGGACAAGAGCAGGAGATCCGGAAGCGGCAGCCGCTGGCCCGTCGGCCCGACGTTGCCCGAATGCAGCATGCCGATGTCGCTCTTCACGTACGTACACACGTCCTCGGAGTGGCCCAGCTTCTCGGCAATCGAAATGTACTCGGCTGTCTTGCCGCGCATGGCCGACTGCAGCGAGTTGATCTCGGGCAGCACCGGCAGCAGGTCGAAGCTCAGCAGAAGCTCGGTCAGGTTCCCGGGCACGAACGTGTAGACGTTCTTGTCGCCGGTTTCGGGCGCGGCCGCCAGGCGGTCGTAGTGCCGGGCGATCATGGTCTTTTGCCGGAGCTGGCTATCGTCCTTTTGCGCTGCCGGCGAAATGGGAGTCGTCATGCCACGCTCCAAAGCTTGATGGAATCGGCGAACGTGCCCGCTTGCTCGCGAATGACTTGGAATTGACCGTTGTTCTCGGCGTATTTGAAGGCGGTCCAGGGCAGCCCGGCCTTTTCGACCGCGGTTACGGCCATCGGCTGATCCAGAAGCGCCGGGTCGCAGAAGCTCGGCGCGCAGAAGAGCACGCCCTCGGCCCGCCCGCGCCGGATGCGCGTGATGAGCTCCGCGCCCTTCTCGCCCTTGTCGATGTAGCGCGTGGGGCTCGCCATGGAGTCGTTCAGGAAGGCCGTGACCAGGTTCTCCATGGGGTCGCCGGCGGTCGGGATGTCCGACTGGATCCAGCGGTGCACCTGCACGAAGTCGTCGTCCACGATGTAGCAACCGGAGCGCTCGAGCGTGCGGATGAGCCCGATGGGCGGTTGTTCGCAGAAGGACCCCGTGAGCATGACGCGCGCTTGATCGAGCGGCAGGCGCGAGGAATCGGCAAGCACGAGTGCGTGGTAGTCGCGGAGCATCTGCGTGGCCTCCGCGGCTGGGATGACGACGCTCGCGCGCAGAAGCAAGTACAGCTCGGACGTGGGCACGCGCCACGGTTCGCTCTGGCGGAGGGTGTAGAGGTTGCGGACCTCGCGCCGCAGTGCGTTGTACACTCCGATCGAGGCGCGCAGTGCTTCGGGATCGTAGGGCTTGGCACCCAGATCCGTGAGTGACCGCGACAGCTCTTCCAGTTCATGGCGGTAGAAGCGGCCGCCGATCGTGGGTTCGAAGTTCTGCGGCACATCCAGATAGCGCACGAGCTTGCCGGGGAAGAGCATCTGCCACATGCCCGACAGATTCCGGATGACGTCGCAAATGGCGGGGAAGAGCACGCCGTCCAGGCAATCCAGCCGGCCGCTCAGCCCCAGTTCGATGGTGCTGCGTGGGATGTGGCAAATATACGACTGGTAGTAGGCGTCGCCCTTGATGATCTCCAGGTCGTCGCGCGCGCCCATGAGCCCCACCGGCAGCACGCCCTGCGCATGCAGGATTTCGCACGGCACGTAGATGGGCATGAAGCCCACGGCGAGCCCGCCCGTTTGCGCCTTCCAGTCGCGCACCGTCGAGAGCGAGTAGTCGCGATAGATCGTATCGGCGCGCTCGACGAGGGCGGCGAGCGGGGTCGCGTCCGTACTCATGCATGCCTCCACTTCGCCGGCCACACTCGGCCGTGCTGCTTTACCAATCCACGTCGGGCGTGAGTTCCAGTTGCATGTACGGCCCACCGGCGAAGCCGTTGGTGCGGAAGAACGTCAACACCGGCACATTGGTCCGCCGCACCATTGTGCGCACTACGGCGACGCCAGTCGCCCGCAGGCGGGCGCAGCCTTCGCGCAAGAGCGCCGAGGCCACCCCGGCGCGCGTGAACTCCGGGTCGACGCCCACTTCCAAGATCCAACCGCAGGGCTCGGATCCGAATTCGAATGCGCGGACGTCTCCGAATAGGAAGCCGACGACCTGGCCATCGCGTTCGGCGGCGAGCCCAACGCGCGGGACTTCCTCTGTTCCGTCGCTGCCGTCCACAAACTCCCGGAATATGCGTTTCCAGTAATTGGGCTTGGACTCGCCGGTTTGCACGGCGTCGATGCGCACCACGGCGGCGCGGTCGCGGGACTCGAGCGGCCGGACGCGCGTGGGCGCGACGGCCGGTTTCGGGGCGGCCTGCGCGCGCGCGCGCGCCGCCGGCACCGGTGTCCCCGCGGCCGCCACGCGACGCACGATGCGAACTCGCACTGTCATCCTGAACTCCCGGGCGGGTTCACACGCGTTCATGCGCCTTGGCCAAGATCTCGTCGATCAGCTCTTCGCCCCAGGCGGCGCCTTCGGCCAGGCGGCGGCGGAGCAGTAGGAAATCGGCCTCGCGGCAGGCCTTGTTGCCTTCATTGAAGGCGCGGAAGCCGGCGCGGCCTTCGGTCATCATGTTGAGCGCGAGCCACGCACGGTTGCTTTCCTTGTTCTGGTCCCAGTGCTCGAGCTTGTGCTTGCGCACGCTCTCGATGGTCTTCGACAAGCAGCCGGGCATGGTGTTCGCAAGCTTGAAGATGAGCGCGTCGACTTCGCGGTCGAGCCGTGACAGGTCCACGGTGCCGCGTTCGAGGAGCTTCTTGCCCGCGTCGCGATCCGCGCCGGTTTTGGGCTCGCCGTACACGATCTGACCTTGGTCGACCCACCGGTCGGTCACGACCAGCGGATTCGCGATGAACTGGCCGTCGACGACGAGCGCCGGCACGACTCTCGTTACGAGCCCCAAGCGCGACGCCTTGTAGGCGCTCCAGTGCTCGCAGAGCGTGCAGCTTTCCATCGCGGCTTCCGCGCCCACGAAGAGCGGCAAGAAATCCGTACTACCGCCATCGGGCGCCGAACCGTGCCGCGGCCCCGCTTGGCCGAAGAGCGCTAGGTCCTGCGTGACGCTGAAGTCGCAGGCCATGCCGATTTCCTGGCCGCCGCCGATGCGCATGCCGTTCACGCGGCAGACGACCGGTTTGTCGCACATCAAGATCGCGCTCACCATGTCGTTGAAGAGCCGCATGTACTGGCGGTATTCCTCGGGGTGTCCCGCGTAATACTCCGCGTATTCCTTGGTATTGCCGCCGGTGCAGAAGGCACGGTTGCCTGAACCCGTGAAGATGACGGCCACCGCGCCGCGGTCCGCCGAGGCGCGGCGCATGCCGGCGATGACGCCCTTGACCATTTCGGTGGTGTACGAGTTCAACTGCGTCGGGTTATCGAGCGCAATGCGCACGTTGTGCAGCCCCGGCACGGTTTCGCCGGACGGCGTGCGCAATGGCGTTTCCTCGTACAGCAGGCCCGGAGCGTCGATCCAGGGACTCAGGGTATGGTCTTTGAGTGTCATCACTTCAAGCCTCGGGGATGAGAACGATCCGGCCACGGGCCGGACCATGGTGAAGTTCTGCGAACACGTCATTGATCGAAGCGAGCGGCCGACGGTCGACGAACGGCTCGAGCGCAATGCGGCCCGACAGCGCAAGATCCACGACTGCCGGGTAATGTTCCGGCAGGCAGCCCCAGTTGCCCATCGCCATCGCATCGAACGCCATCAGGTTCGAAAGGCGCAATTCGACGGGCGCCGGGGTGTAACCCACGACCGACAAGAGCGCGCCCGGCCCCAGCAGGCCGAAGGCAAGCGACTGGCCGGCGGGATGTCCGGAGGCTTCGAAAATCTTCAGCCGCCACGAGGGAATCTTGCGGGTCTCTGCGAACTCACGCAGTTTTTTCCGCAGCGACTTGGCGTCGAGCTCTTTGGCGTTGAGCGTGAGTTCTGCGCCATGCGACGCGATGCGCGCCAGCCGCTCGGCGTCGAGGTCGATGGCGACGACCGTGGCGCCCAGGGCGGCGGCAATCTGCACACCGAAACCGCCCACGCCGCCCACGCCAACCCAGACCGCGAGATCACCGGCCGTGACGCCGGCGCGGGTGAGCGCTGCGTACGGCGTCGATACGGCGTCCGCCACGACGGATAGAGCATCCAATGTGAGTCCGGCCTTGTTGATCTGTCTGTCGAGCAGATTCGGGACGTGGCACAATCCGTGCGCCGGCACCCGCACATGCGTGCCGAAGCCGCCATGCACGTCGTTGCCGGGAAACACCTGCTTGGGGCAAATCTGCCCGCGGCCCGCCTGGCACGCCGCGCACTGGCCACAGGGGATGACCGCCGGCACGACCACTGCAGCACCCAACCAGGCCTTCGCGTCCGCCCCGGTCTCGACCACCGTGCCGCTGATCTCGTGACCGAGTGTCAGTGGAAAAGGATGCCGCGTTGGGACGCCGTCGTAGAAGTAGCCGAGATCGGTGTGGCACACACCGCATGCCGCGACCTTGACGAGGACCTCACTGGGGCCGGGCATTTCATCCCGCGTCTGCAGGACCATCGGCTGCCCCGGCGTTTCAACCACCCAGGATCCGAGCTTCACGGGCGCCTCCGGAGACTAAATAGGTAAAACAGTTCCTATTTAGTGTTTTAATCGAAACGGCACCCGCGGGTCAAGGGCGTCTCGTCCAAGGCGGAGCCGAGAAGCCCGATCAGCGCACCCCCCTCGGCCTTTATCCCGCCTGGGAGACGGCCCATAATATCAATTCACGACAACATGTTATAAAGATCATAAAATATTGACAGTAAATCGGATATAGCACTATCATCTATTCATGAATCCATTCAACGCCCAGCGTGAACTGAGGCCTCCGAGACCATGAGCGACCCCGCCGATCTCCTCCGTGTGTTGGCGCGAGTCCGCGTCGCGCGCCCGGCCGAACTGCAGGCGGCACTTGGAGTCTCTCAACCAACCCTGTCACGCCTCGTCGCTCGCGCGGGCACACAGGTCTTCCGCATGGGGCGCGGCCGGGCGACGCAGTACGCGAGGGCGCGCGGGATCCAAGGTCTTGAATCGCCGTTGCCCATCTTCCGGATCAGCGTTTCCGGAGCCGTGGAAAGCGCTGGAATACTGCACCTGCTCGGAGACGGGCAACATTGGTGGGCACGTTCCTCACGCGAGGGCACACTGTTCCGTGGTTTGCCGCCGCAGCTCGTCGACATGGCACCACAAGGTTACATCGGACGAGGATTCCCGGCACGCTTTCCGGAGCTTCATCTTCCAGAGCGCATCGTGGATTGGTCGGACGACCATCGGCTCATGGCTCTCGCCAAACGCGGCGAAGACTGCGTGGGCGATCTCGTGATCGGGAACGAGTCGCTCGCGCGCCTGATCGCGAATTCCCCCACCGCGGTCCGGCACGCGGACTATCCGAATCTGGCGACGCTGGCCGCCAAGAACATCGCTACATCCTCTGCAGGGGGAGAACAACCGAAGTTCGGAGCCTTTGCCCAAGGCCGGCACGTTTTGGTCAAGTTTTCCGAGGCAGCCGACGGCGTGGCCGCGCGGCGTTGGCGGGATCTCTTGTGGTGTGAGTGGAAGGCGCTGGAAATCGTCGCCGCCGCAGGCGGGCGCGCCGCCCGCGCGCAGTGTGTGGATGTCGAGGGTTGGCGTTGCCTCGAGGTCGAGCGCTTCGACCGCATCGGGGAGCGCGGACGACGCGCCGTTGTCTCACTCGGCGCCCTCGACGACGAGCATTTCGGCAAGCGCGACAACTGGACTGCCGCCGCGGTGCGTTTG